>Ga0160492_100061_pt1 | contig 127643 bp, 112 predicted proteins | sample DID2MG_FD_108258 | JGI IMG/M metagenome (GOLD analysis project Ga0160492, IMG submission 108258) | Enriched soil microbial communities from UW Madison campus, WI, USA - DID2877_E24_FP2 MG | ecosystem: Environmental > Terrestrial > Soil > Unclassified | place: USA: Madison, Wisconsin | collected... | reverse complement strand
TTTATAATATCACCAACCCGTATATCATCCACCCTGCAAAGGGAATCGCTGCTAAGCCGCATCACCACCGCTTCTTTTTCTATCCACTGCAATGATAAAGGCGCCATGCGCACACCAAAAAGCGGACTGCCGCAGGATGGTACATAAGACGCACAAACACCTACCCCATGACTATCGTTGATACGCGCCGCCAATTGCCATATAGCAGCCTGATACGCGAGCGTGTCAACTGCATCTCGAAAAGGAATGACCATTTCATCCAATACTTTGTTCCAGTCTTCACCAATATCTTTTTTATAAGGGAAAAAATATTGCACTGCATTCCAGTAACGGTACAGTCCTAGCAGGCGGTAATTTTTCGACGGATAAGCCATTGTTTCATATTTTGGCTCATTCATCATTTCTATATTACCTGCGCCCTTATTGCTTAGATAAAATGGCTTCCCATGATACCTGTTTTGCAATACATCCAACAGCCTTGCACGAAGAGTGGCATTTAAAACAGGATTTTCTTTCAGCCAGGTGAGTCCTGCCGTGGACATCTCTTCCTCCGTATACATTTTGCAGGAACGGCATTTTTTCACCTCCCCCAACTCATCCAGCCACTTGGCATAAAAAGCATTCACGGCTTCCGCATCCGGCAGCTTTTCGAGCTGCGCAATTTTTTGGATCAGCACATCGTCCCAGTTGTACTGCCCGCCCGCAACAGCCGGATGAAAGTATTTGAGAAAACCCCACACCCGACCCAGATCCGCCAGGCGCTGCTCATGCGTAAGCGCCTGCGCATGGCCATGAATAAGAGAAAAATGCAAAACAGCGAACAGCAGGATTTTTTTCATGATGATGTATTAATGCATAAGGATGAACGTAAGTTAAGGCACGGTAGTCATCCGGCAAACAACTGCTAATTTTTTTAGTTTGTCTTTTATCGTATTTTAGCCGCAACAATTGATCACCCATGCCTGCAGATATTAAATGTCCCCGTTGCGGACACGAATTTGAACCCAATGATGCCATCCGCGAAGAAGTGGAAAAGGAACTGCGCGCCAAAGCCGCCGAATGGCAGAAGAAAAAATCGGAAGAATACCAGCTGCAGACGCAGCGCCGCGAAGCCGAGTTTCAGCAGCAACTGCAGCAGGAAAAACAACGCCTCCAGCAACAACTGGAAGAAAATATCCGCAAGAATATTGCAGCCGATTACGAAGTACAACTAAAACAACTTTCCGACAACAACCGGCACAACGAGGAGAAACTGAAAGAAGCCCGGCAGAAAGAACTAGAGTTCCTGCAAAAAGAACAAGTGCTCCGCAACCGCGAAGCTGAAATGGAAATTAACATTCAGAAACAATTGCAGGTAGAACGCGAAAAACTGACCGACGATATCCGCAAAATAGAAGAGCAAAAGATCGCCACGCGCGAAACGGAATTCCAGCTTCGTTTGAAAGAACTCGAAAAACAACTGGAAGACCAGAAAAAACTCGCCGACGAAATGCGCCGCAAAGCCGAGCAGGGTTCCATGCAATTGCAGGGTGAAGTGCAGGAACTGGCATTGGAAGAAATGTTGCGTGGTTCCTTTCCCTTCGACCTTATTTCAGAAGTAGGAAAAGGCGTGCGTGGTGCGGATTGTATCCAGACCGTACGCAACGGATTCGGCCAGGAATGCGGCCGCATCATTTTCGAAAGCAAGCGCACCGCGCATTTCGGCACAGACTGGATCGAAAAACTCAAAGCCGACATGCGCAGCCAGGGTGCCGATGTAGCCGTGATCGTTACCCAAAGCCTGCCCCGCGATATGGATCGGTTCGGAGAGAAAGACGGCGTATGGATCTGTTCCTTTGCCGAAGTAAAAGCCGTTGTGCATATGCTGCGCGATGGCATCATAAAAGTATCCACCGCACTCAAAAAGCAGGACAACAAAGGCGATAAGATGCACCTGCTGTATGATTACCTTACCAGTTCTGAATTTGCGGAGCAATGGAAAGCGATCCGCGAAGGATTCATGAGCATGAAAATTTCTATTCAGAAGGAAAGAGACGCGATGGAAAAATTGTGGAAGGCGCGGGAAAAACAACTGGAAAAAGTATTGCTGAGTGCAGCACATATCCGCGGCTCCATCGAAGGAATCTCCGGATCAGATGTGGACCTTGAATTGCTCGGCCCCGGCGAGGAGGAAGAAACCGATTGATCAGGACACCACCCAGGCCAGCACGAGGTGATCGAAATGACGGTAATACAGATCGAGTGAGGTATTGTTCTTGGTAAAAAGACAACGCACTTTGCCCGCCTCTGCATCGCATTCCAGTAAACGGATATGCGCTTTGAAATCCACTTCCCCGTCACCATACCATTTATACACCGCTTCCTTGATGCTCCAGATAGTGGTGAGTTCGCGCACACCCGGTTCATTACCAAATACGGCCTGCTCTTCCGGCGTGGTAAACTTGGAAGCAATGCGTTCGATGCGTGTCACGGGAATTTCGGCATCCACGCCCGTACGCAGATCGCGGCTAACGAGTGCCGCCGCATAATCACCGCAATGAGAAATGGAAAAATGATACTGCGCATCCGGTAAAAAAGGTTTGCGCGTGTCCGCGATGCGGATGAGTTCGTAAGGAAAATCGGGATAAAGATATCGCAGCAGGAAACGTCCCGCCAGGTGCTGCAAACGCTTATGGGGGTGCGTTACATCGCGGTGCTGCGGAACATTGTCCTTAAAAAATTCTTCCGTTTCTTCGATCTTCCAGACACCGAGGCGGGTGGAAGGGTTGATTTGTTGTTGAAAAAAAATCGGCATTCGTGCTGGTTTCTCCTTTATTTTGCCGGTTAAAGATAGAGTAAAACTACGGCTATGATCCTCTCCGATAAACGTATCCTCGAAGAAATTGAAAAAGGCACCATCAAACTGGCGCCTTATGACCGTGAATGTCTTGGCAGCAACTCTTATGATGTGCACCTGGGCAAATGGCTGGCTACGTACAAAGAACATATCCTCGACTCCAAAAAACACAACGAGATCGAATACTTCGAAATCCCGGAGGAAGGTTTCGTGTTGTATCCTCATATTTTTTATCTCGGCGTTACGCTCGAGTACACCGAAACACATGCGCATGTGCCGTTCCTGGAGGGTAAATCATCTACCGGCCGCCTGGGCATCGACATTCATGCCACTGCCGGCAAAGGCGACGTAGGTTTTTGCGGCCACTGGACCCTGGAGATCTCGGTCAAACAACCGGTGAAAGTGTATAAAGGAATGCCCGTGGGCCAGCTCATTTATTTCCCTGTGGAAGGCGAGATCGAAGTACGTTACGACCAGAAGAAAAATGCCAAATACTCCGGCCAACCCGATAAGCCGATCGAGAGTATGATGTGGAAGAACAGGTTTTGATTTGACAATTTGATAATTTGAAAATTTGAGAATAGAAGTAGCAATAAGTCTAATTTTCAAATTATCAAATTGTCAAATTAACCACTATATCTCCTGGAACTTCCTGTAATAAGCGATCAGCCACGCCACCACCTCACTATAGGTTCTTTTGCCGCCGGGTTGATTATTGGCTTTGAGATAACTTCCGTAAGCCCAGGTGATCACAGGCTCGATGGGATTCTTGTATTTCTTTAAATAATCGCGGTAGGCCTTGATGTCGGCTTTTACCTGTGGATGCAATGCCTGATTATAGGCGCGTAGTGCTGCCGAGTCGCGGCGGTACAATTCTCCTCCCGCATATTGATACATGTCGAAATAAACTGAGTAACGAAAGAACACCGATGGATGTCTGCGTGACGCGAGGAAAGCGACAAAGTTTGCTTCGTTCTCTTTTCCATACCCCAATTGGTGTGCGATCTCATGCATGGTTACAAAAGGTTCGAGTGCACTGGGGATGGTGGTGTTGACCTGTGCTTCGCCGGAAAAGGGATTGTAATAACCCTGGAAGCCGAGTATGTTTCCCGCATAACTGAACAAAGATGGTTTGGCTGAGCGGGGCTGGTAAGCCAGGTAAGGCTGCTGTTGCGCCATGCTGTCGTATCCGCGGCCTGCCTGGCGAAACAGCCGGTATTTATCACGGGCAAAAGAATCGCGCGCTTCGGGTGTCAGTTGCGCCGCCTCGTTGTTGAGCGCAGTATGCAAGACCTTAACCAGTGAGTCCAGTTCGCCCGTAGAATAGGCGCTGACTTCGGTGAGGCCCAGTTGTGATGAAATGCCCAGCCTATTATAGTTCAATCCCCACAGGAGGTTGAAGAAAACGTAGATAAACAGGAAAAGGAAAATGCCTTGTTGCAACGCGGCCTTGAAATAAGCGCGGTTGAGCCGGCGGAGAAACAGGAAACGGAAGAAACGTACCACGCGGAACAGCAGCAGCAGGATCAGAAAGCCATAAAAAAGATCACCGATACTGAAAGGAATCCAGCCGAAGAGGGTACGCTGCAGCCTTGATACAATAGGATAAAAGCCGTACGTATAATATTTTTCAACCATATTGGGGTACAACGATACCCATTTAATGGCAATCGCCCCCAGGATCAGCAACACCCAACTCCAGCCTTTCATCAGCCGGGAAAAAAGGCGGGAGAAAAACTTTTGCACCGGAATAAATTAAAAATCATTAATAATGAGCAAATTACGATAAATTGCGCAGCAAAAATAAATGAAAAAGACCGCGGAATAGTTCATAAATTTTACCTACCTTTGCCTCCCGATTTTTCAGGACAAATGTTGAGCCATGGGTCACCGCCGAGATTTTGAGATAGCCTTTGTAGGGTTGAAACCCGGAGTTCATGAGTACAACTATGAGATTGACGATAAGTTCTTTGAGGCATTTCAGCAGCAGGATTTCCGCCACTGCTCAGCGAAAATAAAACTCTCGCTGGACAAGAAAAACAGCTTCATGTTATTGAAGTTTGAAATTGGCGGTACGCTTGAAGTCACCTGCGACCGTTGTAACAACGACCTCCCGCTTGAATTGTGGGACGAGTTCAACATGACGGTTAAGATGGTGGAAGATGCGGAACTGATGAATGACCAGGAAGATGACCCCGATGTGTATTATATCGAGCGGAATGAGAGTCACCTGGACGTAGCCAATTGGATCTACGAGTTCATCAACCTGAGTATTCCGATGCAGAAGGTCTGCGGCTATGATAATGCCGACGGTCCCAACTGCAACCCGGCTGCCCTGAAAATGCTTCGTCACATGGAACCGGATCCTGAACAGGACGAGCCGAAAGAATCAAATCCGATCTGGAAAGGTCTCGAACAATTCAAGGACCTGAAAGACAAAGGGAAAAAATAAAACGAGAATAATTTTCTAATTAGTTAAATAGCAGAGATATGCCAAATCCCAAACGCAGACACAGCCAGCAAAGAAGCGCAAAGCGCCGTACTCACTATAAAGCTACTGCGACCACGCTGACCACTGACAGCACTACCGGAGAAACGCATGTACGTCACCGTGCACACGTAAGCGAAGGAAAACTGTACTACAAGGGCAAACTGGTTAGTGAGACCGCTCCTTCCAAAGCTTAATATTGTTTTTTCAAATAACGGACTTGATTCCAAATCCATTGCCGACCTTTGGTCTGCGATGAGGTTTGGAATTTTAATTTTGGGAAATAAGCTTCTATGGTTATAGGCATTGATATGATGGGCGGTGATTATGCTCCCCTCGAAGCCGTTAAGGGGATCAACCGTTTTTTGAATGAGGACAAGGAAGGTGATGTACGCCTGTTGTTAATAGGTGATGAATCACAGATCAACCCGCTGCTGAGTGAGCACGCCGTGCCCACCGACAGACTGAGCGTTGTACATGCGTCACAAGTGATCGACATGCACGAACATCCCACCAAAGCCCTTAAGGAAAAACAACAGTCATCCATCGCCATCGGATTTCATTTGCTGGCATCCGGAAAAATGGACGCTTTCATCAGCGCAGGTAATACCGGAGCCATGCTCGTCGGCACACTTTTCACCATTAAAGCCGTGGAAGGTGTAATCCGCCCTACCATCTCCAGTATCGTTCCCCTTCACAACGGAGGAACAGGTCTGTTGCTCGATGTTGGTCTCAATGCCGATTGCAAACCGGAGCAACTGAACCAGTTCGCTGTTATGGGCAGCATCTATGCACAGCTCATTCTCGGTATCAGCGAGCCACGCGTAGGCCTGCTCAACGTAGGAGAAGAGGAAGGCAAAGGAAATGTGCTGGCCCAGGCTACTTATCCCCTTCTGAAAGAAAACAAACACATCCGTTTTATCGGTAATATCGAAGGAAGAGACGTGCTCACCGGCAAAGCCGATGTGATCGTGTGCGAAGGTTTTACCGGCAACGTGGTACTCAAACTTGCAGAGTCGCTGTACGATCTTAAACCGGTCAACAGCACGAACGACGATTATTTCAACAGGTTCAACTTCGAAATATATGGAGGTACTCCCGTATTGGGAGTAGCCAAACCCGTTATCATCGGGCACGGCATCTCCGGACAACTGGCATTCAGTAATATGATCGGCGTAGCACGTAAGATGGTAGAAAAGGATGTATTGGGTAAAATGAAAGAAGCCCTGCGTCCGGAAGAAGCCTGACCAATGCCAACCGATCATCGCGGCTGCTTATGAAGCAAACTTTCATTACGGCACTTAAAACTGAGCTGGAGCATACTTTCGGCAGGAAGATCCGTTCTTCCCGCGATTGCCTGCAATTGGTAGATGCGATTTTTCAACGCACCGGCGAAACCATTAACGCCAACACGCTCCGCCGTTTCTTCGGACTCGTTCAATCCCAGTACGCCGCTTCCTCCGCTACCTTACTTATTCTTTGCCGTTATTGCGGATTCGATTCACCCGATGAAGTTGAGGTCAATATCCGCAAACAAACCGCTACCGATATCGCGCGCCCGGAAGTATTGCATTACCTCGTAAGCCTCTTCCGCGACGTACCACCTCCGGAAGGCCAGGACTACGACCGCGTACTCGACAACCTCACCCGCCGCACGATTGAGTTTCTCGAACGCAATGAAGCACTCATCGATCCGTTTCAACGCGAAGTGGCCCGCACACGTGCCGGACAATTCTATTATTACGAGCAGGCCGTGCAGATGGATCATCTTAATGGTTCTTATGGAAAGGGGCTGCGTTATTACCTGGCTGCCAAAGCCACGCCGGATGCCGTCCTGTTCGCCCATGCCATCCAGGTATTCCGCTATTGGCTCAACCAGGATCTGCGGCAACTCGATAAACACATGAGCCGTCTGGCAGACACCCCACCTCATCCACACCTGGCTCCGCATATCATGGGCAGATTGATGGCCGCCCGTTTATTTCATATACATGCCCATGGCGAAAGTCCCGACAAACTGCTCGCCGAAATGCGCCGCTATCAATCCATTCTTAAAATCACGAGGGAGAATTCTCCCTCTGCGGTTCCGGATTTTGAACTGATCATCTGCGAAGCACTTACGCTTACCGGACACCTGACCGAAGCACGCGAATACCTGCAACGCGGACGTAACTATTATGCAGCGTCGCATCACCTACTGCCCAACGAACCACTTGCGATCTGGGAAACCTTATTAAGTAATATAGACGGACGAAGAACGCGCAAGAAGAACAAGGCCGTCACCATCCCTTCCCTCGATCCGCTTTGCCGCAAATACCATAGCTTATTATTATACCGGCTCGGAACTCCGCTGCGGCAACCCTCTGCCAAAAAGCAATTAGCCGCCCTCGTGGAAGAAACAGGGTTCCAGATCTTCGCTCAACCAGGAGGAAATTTCATTCTGAACAAAAAAGAACAATTCTAATATTATTTTTATTTCTACTTTAGACGCAGAAACAACCCCGTCTCACTTAGTCCTTCCTATAGAAGTCCTCTTTATCTTTCTTTTCCAATTCTTCTGAAATCATATCCGTTTGCTGATTGGAGCACCAGCGATTGCATTGACCGGTTATGGCCTTTTTTTGCCATTTAAGCCGGACAGGTAATTCATTGGCCTATTTTAAATTATTTGTATGTTATCTATCCCCTATAAACGGACGCTGCTGGTCTGTGCTGCGATGTTGTATGTTGTATTGTTTAGTTCCTGTACCAACACCAAGAAGGCTACGTACTTCTATGGTATGAAAGATGGTGCAGTAGCTACTCCGACACCTGTACCGGAATCGATCATTCAGAAGAATGACATTCTCTCCATCACGGTATCCAGCCTCAACCCTGAAGCTTCAGCTTTGTTCAATGCTTCGAATGGCATCGCCGCTGCCGGTGGCAGTACAGGCGGTAGTACCGGAGCCGCTGCAGTAGGTTATCTCGTAGGTCCGGAAGGTAACATTCAGTTTCCTTTGCTGGGCCTGGTGAAAGCAGAAGGTCTCACCAAGAATCAATTGAAGGATTACATTACCAAAACGCTCGGCGATCGCAAACTGCTCGTAGATCCTATCATTACCATCCGGTTTCAAAACTTCCGTGTAACGGTACTGGGAGAAGTCAATCACCCTTCCGTGGTGAGCGTCCCCAACGAAAAACTTTCTTTACTCGAAGCGCTTGGCCTGGCTGGTGACCTTACCATCTACGGCGAACGCAAGAATGTGATGATCATCCGCGAACAGGGCGACCAGAAACTCATCAAACGCATCAACCTGAATTCGGCAGAATTGTTCTCCTCCCCCTACTACTATCTTCAGTCCAATGATATCGTATATGTGGAACCCAATAAAGTAAAAGTATCCAGCGCTGGCCGTACCATGCAATGGTTACCGATCGTGATCAGCGGTTTGTCGCTGGCCGTGATCGTCGCAGACAGACTTATCCCGTCCAACTAATACGCTATTATATGCAAACAGCACCTTCCAAACAGAAAAAAGAGCATCGCAACCTGGTCAGCGAGGTCTGGTATAAATATTTTCCTTATTGGCCACTGTTCATCATCATGTTCATCCTTTGCATGTTCGTGGGCTGGTTCTATCTGAAGGTAACGGTACCAAAGTACGAGATCAGCGCCTCTCTTATGCTGAAGGACGAAACCAAAGGTTCGTATGATGGTGAAACCCTCAACTCCCTTGACCGCCTTTCCGAAAAAAAGATCATCGAAAACGAATTGCAGGTATTGCAGTCGCGCAGCCTCATGCAGGATGTAGTACGCCGCCTCCACCTCTACGCTTCGTATTTCGAAGAAGGAAAACTGGTTGCCACTTCCGCTTACACCAGCACACCGGTAGTGGTGGAAGCCGCCAACCCGGATGAATTGAAGACCATCAAAAAGCTTCCGTTCACTTTCCGGGCGGCTGACAGTACAGTACGCATCAACGGACAGCGGTATGCCTTGAACCGTTTTTACGCCACTTCATTCGGCAACATCCGTTTTGTACGCAACCCGAATTTCCGTCACGCATCAAAGAGAGATCTTTACCTCACATTGACGAATCCCAAAACCGCCACTTCGGTCTTCATCGGCAGCCTGCGCACACTCGCCGGCAAAGAATCGACGGTTGTTTCGCTTTCGATCAAAGACATCGATCCGTATCGTGGTGAGCAGGTGCTCGACGAACTCATGGCCGCCTATGACAGGGCCGCTATTGATGAGAAAAATAAAATCGCTGAAAACACCTCCGCTTTTGTAGACGAACGCCTGCTTGCCGTGCAACAGGAGCTCGATAATGTGAATCAACGCAAACAAGCCTACAAAGCAAGCCGTGGCGCCGTAGACATCAGCGCACAAGGTGAACTGTTCCTGAAAAATGTAGGCGAGAACGATCAGAAAGTAAGCGATGTGAACATGCAGCTTTCCGTTCTCGACCAGGTAGAAAAATATGTGCAATCGAAAAACAGTGCCGACGGAATCGTTCCTTCCACTATCGGACTGAAAGATCCGTTGCTGGCCAAACTCGTGGATCAGTTGCAGGAAACCGTAACCAGCTATGAAAAGCTGAAGAAGACCACCGGTGAGAACAACCCGATGGTTACCTCGCTGAACGACCAGATCACCAAACTGAGACCAAGCCTGCTGGAAAACATCCGTAACCAGCGCAGCAGCCTCGAAGCCACCAAGCTCAATCTCTATTCTACCAACAACCTCTACAGCTCCATGCTGCAGACCATTCCGCAGAAAGAAAGAGACCTGATCGATATCGACCGCGAGCAGGCCATCAAGCTCGGCATTTATAATTTCCTCCGGCAGAAAAAAGAAGAAAGTGCGCTGGCCCATATCTCTACCACCTCAGGCAGCCGCATCGTTGATAAGGCACAGGCCAGTTTTTTCCCTGTGACACCAAAATCACAACTCATTTATATTATCGCCCTGGTATTTGGTTTGGGGCTTCCTATTGGTTTCATTGCCGTCCGCGAAATGCTGAACAGAAAAATATTGTTCCGCAGCGAAATTGAGCACCTGACCAATGTGCCTATCATCGGAGAAGTAGTACTCGACAGAAGTAAAGATCCGCTGGTGATCCGTGAGGGCAACCGCACATTCATAGCGGAGCAATTCAGAAGAATACGTTCTTCACTTGGCTATCTCGGCGTGAACTCCGCTAAGAAAAAAATACTGGTCACTTCTTCCCTGCCGGGCGAAGGCAAGAGTTTTGTTGCCGCCAACCTCGCGCTGAGCTTAGCCGTTGCCGGTAAGAAAGTGATCCTTGTCGAATTTGACCTGGCCAATCCTTCCCTGAGCCAGAAGCTCGGTCTTCAGCTCGACAAAGGCGTAACCAATTATCTCTGGAACGAAGCAGAGCCGGAAGAGCTGATCCGTCGCGCTCCCGCTCACGACAACCTCTTTTTCCTGCCCGCCGGTCCGGTGCCCGAAAATCCTTCGGAGCTGCTGATCAATCCGCGGGTACAGGAACTGCTCGAATATCTCGAAGCAATTTTCGACGCTATCATCATCGACTCTGCACCGGCCAGCCTGCTGTCTGATGCGTATGTGCTGTCTCCGATGTGCGACGCTACGCTGTATGTAGTGAAACACAAGTTCACACCGAAGATTCACCTGGAGCGTCTCGATGAGAGCAATGCGGTAAACCCGCTCAAGAACATGGGTATTATTTTCAACGGCATCCGCTCCCGTGGCTTTACCAAAAATGGTTATGGCTATGGTTACGGATATGGCTATATACATAACGGACAAAACAGTAGCAAAAAGAAGCGTTCGCGCGCGGCAACGCGTTGATAAGCGAACAGTTTTCGCACAGTTTTTTTCCGGAACGGCTTTCATTCACAGACTCATTACACATCCGCCCTGTAACTGAGATGGGCGGAGCCTTTTCCCGGAAAACCAATGATTAGCAGTTTTTACTTTAACTATTAAACCTGATAACAATGGTTTCGCAAAATGGTAAACAATGGTTCGCACTCTACACCCGGCCACGCTGGGAGAAGAAAGTGACCGAACTGCTGGACAGGAAAAAAATTCAAGTTTACTGCCCGCTTAATAAAGTGCAGCGTCAATGGTCCGATCGAAAGAAGATCGTGCATGAACCGTTGTTCAGCTCCTACGTGTTTGTTTGCCTTTCGCCTGAAGAACAAACAAAAGCTTTGCAAACCGACGGCGTGATCAACTTTGTATACTGGCTGCACAAGCCGGCTGTGATCCGCAACGACGAGATCGACGCTATCCGTCGTTTCCTCAACGAATACGAAAATGTTTCACTGGAAAAATGTCCGGTAAACATGAACGATACTGTCCGCATTCTCAACGGTCCGTTGATGACATGGGAAGGACAGGTGGTGGAAGTACGCGCCAATACGATCAAAGTAATGTTGCCCTCGCTGGGACAGTGCCTCGTGGCAGAGTTCCGCAAAGAGAACGTAGAGAAAGTGATCCATCCGGTGTCGGCCTATCACATGAAAGCCGTTTAATTCAGCCTTATGCCATTGAGTGAAGTGAAGCTCCTCGAGCTTCCGAAAATTCTGGACCCGCGCGGCAACCTGTCATTTCTCCAAAACAATGATCAGTTGCCTTTCGCCGTACAACGCGTGTATTGGATCTATGATGTACCGGGTGGCGATTTCCGCGGTGGTCATGCTTATCGTTCCTTACAGGAAGTGATCATTTCCCTGTCGGGCAGTTTTGATGTAGTGCTGAGTGACGGCTACGAAGAAAAAAAGATCACATTGAACCGTTCCTATTACGGCCTGTATATACCAAAGATGATCTGGCGCCAATTGGAAAATTTTTCCACTAATGCGCTCGCCTTCATCGCAGCCGACCAGCCTTACAGCGAACAAGATTACATACGCGATTTCGAAGCCTTCAAGCAAACTGTATGAGTCAGCCATCCGTATTCGATTGCAGCGTTATTTATTTACCTCGTATTCATAACCGCGCAGGCAACATCACTCCTATTCACAACAGCCGTGAAATCCCTTTCGACGTAAGAAGGATTTTTTACCTGTATGATATTCCGGGTGGTGAATCACGCGGTGCCCATGCACACCGCCGCTGCCATCAGTTCCTGGTAGCCGTGAGCGGATGCTTCGAAGTATTGCTCGACGATGGGCATACCCAACGCCTGGTAATGCTCAACCGCCCTTATATGGGCTTACACATTCCCCCGGGCATGTGGGCGTCCGAAGTAAATTTTTCTTCCGGCTCCGTTTGCCTCGTACTGGCCTCCGAACTTTATGATGAGCATGATTACATCCGCAACTATGACGATTTCAAAAGCTTCAGGACTCCCGCCTGAAATTACCGGCCGCAAAACAATATTGCAAGAAGTAACACCGGATGACGCGGAAAACATTTGTCGCCTGCGCAATGATCCGCAGATCAACCGTTACCTCTCGAGCTCCGAGGCCGTTTCAGTGGAGCAACAAGCCAACTGGATCATTGCCAATAAAGCCCGCAACGACGGCTATTATTTCAAGATCCTCGATAACGACAATCATTTCTGCGGCACCGCATCTATTTATAATGTGCTGAATGGCGAAGCCGACTTTGGCCGTTACGTTTGCACACAACCTGTACAGGCGGTGGAAACGGAATACCTGCTGATGGAATACGCCTTCAACACCATGCAGTTGAATAAACTGTTTTGCCGCACGGCAGAAGACAACCGTCGCGTATGGCGGCAGCATGTAACACTTGGTTTCCGCGAAACCGGCCAGGAAATATTACCGGGAAAAGAACTGCTGATCAAAGTGCAGGAACTTACCCGCGAGGCTTTTCTTCAACACGACTACTCATTTTTACAACGGTTGATCGACCGCTTCTAGTTTTTATTGATGACACTTTATTTTATTTCCGATACGGTTAGCACTCCTATAGCCCGGGAACTTAAAAAGACATTGCCGGAACTTTCCATCGAAGAGCGTTATGAAGAAGACCTGATCCCGGCACTAATCCAATGGCAGGACAAACATGCGGATGCGGTCTATTTCATTCACTCTGATCAGTACTTCCGGCACAAACCAGCTACCTGGCAAATGCAGTTCTTACAGACGGTTCATGCATTTGCGGCAAGGCAAACCGGCCCTGTTCTTTTATCCAATCAACTCGACGACAGTTTCGAACCTCGTGCATGGTCGGGCTACGCGGGAAGACAAACCAGCATGGCAGACCGTTATCTCCGGCAACTGGAAGCATGCCTTTCATTACCCAACTTATTTGTGTTTGACCTCGCGGAACTGGTGCTGAATGTCGGTGCGGCACAATTTTACCAATACAATCTCGGGCATCTTTACCAGATGCCTTACACCAAACCGGCAGTGAAAGCCATCGCCGGTGAATTGCAACAACAATTACAATGGCTGCAGGCTGAAGAAAAAAAAGTAATCGTGCTGGACTGCGACAATACGCTCTGGAAAGGCATCGTTGGTGAAGATGGTGTCGAAGGAATCGTCTGTGACAACAACGCCGCTGGCATCACTTATTATCACTTCCAGCAATTCCTCAAAAACCGGATCGAAGAAGGGTTCCTGCTTTGCCTCTGTTCAAAAAACAACGAGGTTGATGTGGAAGCAGCTTTTCGCAAACGCCGCATGCCCCTGCAATGGGAAGATTTTATTGTAAAAAAAATAAACTGGCAGGACAAGTATACGCAGTTGCAATCCATCGCGCAGGAACTGAATGTGGGCATCAACTCACTGATCTTTATCGACGATAATCTCTTTGAACTGAATGCAACCAGCGCCATGCTGCCGGGACTGACTACTTTGCATTTCACCGGTGAGTACAAAGATTTCCTGCACCTCACGCGTTCCTTCGATTTCAGAAAAAGAAATATTTTAAAAGAAGACCGCCAGCGTACGGAACTCTATCGTACAGAACAAGACCGCAACCGCTTGCTGGATGAAACCGGTGACATGAGTGCGTTCATTGATGCGCTGGGAATTGAAATGGAAATCGGTGTGAACGATCCGAAAGATCTGGAACGTTTGTCACAACTCACCGGCAAAACGAATCAATTCAATTTTAATAAAAAAGCTTACAGCACCCGCGAACTCGAAGAGATGATCGAAACGGGCTGGAAATTATTTTCCCTGCGTGTAAGCGACAAGTTTGGCGACTACGGCCTGGTGGGCTTGATCATGGCAAGACCGGCAGCCGAGAATCATCTCATCGAAAACTTTCTGATGAGTTGCCGCGCGTTAGGCAAACGGATCGAAGAAAAATTCTTTCACCAGGTGTTCACACAATTACAAAACCAGGGCATAGCGCCGGGCCAGATCATTTTTACACCAACCGAACGCAACCAACCTGCCCAAAATTTTATAACCCTACTGACAAATGACTATCAGCTTAGCACAATTGCAGGAAATATTCCAGAGCGCCTTTAACGAAGACATAGACCTGCTGCCCACCAGCAGCAAAGACACACTTGAGGCCTGGGATTCGATCAATCACCTGCAACTGATCGTAGAACTCGAAGACCGTCTCGGCGTTTCTTTTACGAAGGAAGAAATAGAACAGCTCGACTCCGTACCGAAGCTGACAGCCATGCTTGCAGCAAAATAAGCCCCATGATCAAATTCCTCGACCTTCAGAAAATCACAGCCGCCTACCATTCGGAGATACAGGATGCCGTGAACAGAGTGATCAGCTCCGGCTGGTACCTGCTGGGCAATGAAGTAAAAACTTTTCAAGAACAATACGCGGCGTATTGCGGCTCCTCGCATTGCATTGCCGTAGCCAACGGACTGGATGCGTTAAGTCTTATACTTCGCGCTTACAAAGAAATGGGCGTATTGCAGGATGGCGATGAAGTGATCGTTCCGGCCAACACCTACATTGCATCTTTGCTGGCCGTTACCGCCAACCATCTCAAGCCCGTACTCGCCGAGCCTGAAATGATCACTTATAATCTGGATGTAAAAGAGCTTGAAAAACTGATCACACCGCGTACACGCGCCGTAATGGTCGTGCATTTGTATGGTCAGTGTGGTTATTCAAACGAATTACAGGAATGCTGCCGCAGGCGTGGTTTGAAATTGATCGAAGACAATGCACAGGCACAAGGTGCTTTATATCATTCTAAAAGAACCGGCAGTCTTGGCGATGCCGCCGGTACAAGTTTTTATCCGGGAAAAAATTTAGGCGCCCTTGGCGACGCCGGTGCCGTTACAACCAACGATCCCGTTTTGGCAGAAACAGTAAGAACCCTGGCCAATTACGGCTCTAAGGTCAAATACATCAACGAATACGCCGGACAAAACAGCCGGTTGGATGAGATACAGGCTGCCGTTCTCAAAGTGAAGCTGGCCTACCTCGATTCCGACAATGCCAAACGCCGTCAGATCGCACACCGCTACCTCACCGGGATACATAATCCGCATATCGTATTGCCTGCTGTGCAAACGGAAGAAGGTCATGTGTGGCATCTGTTTGTGATACGCACCGCCGAACGCGAGCGTCTGCAACAATATTTACAGGAAAAAGGTATTCAGACTTTGATCCATTATCCTGTGCCACCACATAAACAGGCAGCTTATAGTGAGCTTAACGAAGAGGAATATCCGCTCACCGAACAGATACACCGGGAGGTACTGAGCCTTCCGATCAGTCCCGTGCTTACCCTGACAGAAGCCGATACGATCATAGAAGCGATCAACGAATTCAGGTGAAACGTGAATCGTCAATCGTGAATGGTGAATAATGCTTTGCATGAAAAGCAGCGTTGGTTCACGCAGAGAAACCTAAGAAGCAGTAACGCAAAGAAATACTTACAACTTAATACCTATTACCTATAACGGCTGTTTTAACCTTACACCTTACACCTTAAGCCTTACTCCATCTACCTTCTGATGCTGACCCGCATAAAAAAAATAATCGCCACCGACCTGGTAAAAGTCACTTCGCTGAATGCGGTGGCTACCCTGGTGCGGATGCTTACGGGATTCATCAGCGTAAAAGTAGTGGCTGTATTGATCGGTCCCGCAGGTGTCGCTTTGCTGGGCCAATTGACCAACTTCACCACTATCCTGCTGAATATTTCAACAGGGGGCATTGGTCCGGGTATGACGAGATATGTAGCGCAGTACAGTGAATCGCCGAAAAGATATGCCATATTTCTTTCTACCGGACTGCGCATTATTCTCACATTATCGATCATCTCGGGAATAGTGCTGCTCGTGGCCGGACGTTTTTTTTCCCTACAAATATTAAAAGATGCCAGCTATGCATTTGTGTTTCGCATACTGGGCGGTACGCTGATCCTTTATGCGCTCAATACTTACCTGGTTGCGATCATCAACGGATTTCGTGAGTTCCGCAAATATGCTTTGGCCAACATGGCCGGCAGCGTTACCGGATTATTGTTTTCCGTAGTACTCGCTTATAATTTCGGACTGACGGGCGCGCTGATCGGTGCTGTTACTTACCAGTCGGTTGTGTTCCTGGTAACCTTGAGTATGGTAACGCGTTCATCCTGGTTCAGCAAACGTGCGTTTCGCCTGCCCTTCAGCCGTCAGGCAGGCACCCGTCTCGGACATTATGCAATCATGACGCTGGTGAGTGCAATCACGGTTCCGGCCAGCCAGTTACTTGTAAGATCTTATATCAATCACAGCACCGGGTCCATGGACGCAGCAGGTTTGTGGGAAGGCATGAACCGGATATCTGCGATGTACCTGATGGTCATTACCACTTCGCTCAGCGTTTACTACCTGCCTAAACTGGCACGCTTGAAAACACGCGCTGAAGTAAAGACGGAGATTTTCCAGATTTATAAATTGGTACTCCCCTTCCTTTTGATATTATCGGCGGGCATCTATTTGTTCCGCGGCCTAATCATCGAATGGTTGTTCGATACCTCATTCGCCGATATGCGATCCCTGTTCCTTTTTCAGCTCATCGGTGATTTTTTCAAGATCGCGAGCTGGATACTGGCGTACCAGCTGATTGCGCGTGCCATGACAAGAACTTTCATTTTCACGGAAATTTTCTTCAACGGTTCATTTGTGTTATTGTCTATGTTGTTTGTCCCAATGTATGGTCCATTGGGGGCAACGATTGGTTATGCGGTAAACTTCTTTTTATACCTGATCACGATGGTGCTCATCTTCCGTAAAACACTTTTCGCCCATGCATCCTGAACCGACAGCCAGCATCGCCCTGATCACATATAACCAGGAAGCTTATATCCGGCAAACAGTGGAGTCGTTGCTGAAACAACGCACCGACTTTAGTTTTGAAATAGTGGTAGGCGAAGATGCTTCCTCCGATGCCACGCGCCTCATCCTGGAAGAGTACCGCGATCGTTACCCGGGAAAATTAAGTCTGCTCCCGGAGGCGCCAAACAAAGGACTGTTGCTGAACTTCCGCGACACCTTGAAATCCTGCAGTGGCAGGTACATTGCTATCTGTGCCGGGGATGATTACTGGCACGACGAATACAAACTGCAGAAGCAGGTTACTTTTCTGGATGCCAACCCCACATTCGGATTGGTGCACACGGATGTTGATTTTTATTTTGAAAAAAATGGCAAGACGCTTCAGCAGTTCAATCAACAACATCAATCCCGCGTTGCCGATGGAGAGGTGTTCGAAGCCCTGCTCACCGGTCAGTTTTTCATTCATGCGTTAACGGCATGTTTCCGCCGCGCGGCATTCGAACAACACGTTGACTTCGGTTTGTTCGAGCGGGAAGGTTTTGCTTATGAAGATTTGCCGACCTGGCTTTGCCTGTCGCGGCACTGGCGATTCAAGTACCTGCCGGACAGCACCGCTACCTACCGCATCATCGACGATTCGGTATCACGTCCCAAAGATCCGGCGCGCAAAATCCAGTTTCTCAAAGAACATTATAAGATCAAACAATACTTTATCGACCGGTATAATGTTGCAGCAGAAACAGCCAATGCTTTCTCAATACATTATCACCGGAAAAAATTCGATACCGCCTATAAATGGAACGTCCCTGCTGAAGCAGAAGAATCTTATCAATTTCTCCGTTCACAGGGAAAAGCAGATAACCGTCTTTTTCTGAAAAGAATGTTGTTGCGTTATCCTGGCTTAAAAAAGTCCGTTGGCCGGTTCAGGCGCATGCTGCAACCTGCTGCTTCAGTGGCGGACACTTAAACAGCCAATGTGTAGATGTGAAAATGTGTCCGGACCTTCGGTCCGGGGATGTGAAAATGAACGGTTCGCATAGCTCTCATTCAATCAACTAAAAATAGTAAATGTGCCGGAAACTTCAGTTTGGGAATATGTAAATGAAACTTTAGCACAGCTTTCATTTACACATTTACACACTTACACATTTACACATTAGAAAAAATGTCTCTCTCCCTCCTGTTCATGATCGTCGGTGCCCTCGGTGTAGGATACAGCCTGCTTTATAAGCCGGAGTGGGTAGCTATTCTGCTGTTCACCACGGTGATTGCAGATGTAAACTTCGATCTGCGCGGCATGCCGCTGAACTTCCGTGCGATGCTCAGCGTATGTTTGTTTGCCCGCACTTTCACCATGAAACCGCGTTTCGTCCTGCCACCATTTTTCAAGCAGGGATATACGTGGTGGATCTTGCTGTTTATACTTTACCTGTTCCTTATATCCGCCAACTTCGAGCTGCTGAGTTTCGATCTCGTGAAAGAATTCATCCTGGCTTTTCTTTGCGCTTATTTCGGTTATTTCTTTTACGCTTATACAGGCGATTATCGTCTCTTCAAAACCAGTATTATTTTCGCCGGTTTGATTTGTCTCGCCGACCTGGCTTATACTTACGCATTCATTGGCACTTTTCCCGTAGTGCGCGTTCACTATATATTCACGCCGGCCTGGGAATTGGTGAATCATAATTTCTTTGGTTACATCTGTGGCGCAGCATTCGTTTTCTTATTAAGCGACTATCTTGCCGAAGAGGAAAAACCAGGTAAATGGAACCTGCTGCTGCTCCCTCCGATGTTCCTGGGTGTACTGTTGTCTACTTCGCGCAGTGCTATGTTGATCCTGATAATGGTTGCCCTGTGGCTGATCCTGAAAGGACTTTTCAGCCGTAACAAAAGCCGCAAGGCTTATACATTAGTACTGGTCAGCATCAGTTGTTTGTTCCTTTGCCTGTTCCTTTTCCAGATCATGCAAATTTTCTTCAATGTAAACAGTGAGTTCATGGAGCAGATCACCGCACGGCTGATAGACGAACCACTGGCCATCATCAACCGTTCTTTGGGCAATAACTATAATTCACAATCGCTCGACTCGATGGAATGGCGGAAGGAAGCTTCTTCCATTGCTTATCACAGCTTCATGAATCTTCCGTTCGACGAACAACTCTTCGGGATCGGTTACGGTGGCTTTTTAAAAAGAGATTACGGATCCGGTTATGATGCGCACAATGGCATCCTGTTATTACTGATCGAGCTGGGTATTGTGGGTTTTGCCATCTACTTCCTGATGCTGACTACCTTTTTTATCCGCGCCATCCGGACAGGACTCAATTCACCGCTAGTTATTTGCCTCGCTTATATCATTCTTTATGTTACCAGCCACAATAAAGAACTCACTTCCTTCTTCGTGTTCCTGATTGGCGGCACACTTACTGCGCAATTACAAATGCATCAGCATGGTGCCGAAGACCAGCAAGCCGAAGCGCCGGAAAATCTAATCCCCGAATCTTTGCAGGCATGAAGATCCTTATGATCACCAACACGCTGAAAAAAGGCGGCAAGGAAAGAAGGATGCTGGAACTGATTAAAGGCCTGCTGGAAGCAGACGGCGATTGCCGTATTATGCTGGTATCATTGGATAAGATTGTTGATTATCCGCAGGTATACGAAATGCCGATCCGCTTTGAAATGATTGTAAAGGGAAATAGTAAAGACTGGAAACTGGCGTTTAAACTTCGCCGTGTAATAAAAGAGTTTAATCCTGACATTATTCATTCCTGGGATATTACGGCAAGCGCCTACCTGCAGATTGCCAATCTGATTTCCCGCAAACCCGTTATCCACGGCGTGATTTACGACGCAGCAGCCGATTCGGATGTATTCCGCAAACATTACCGCCGGATAAAAATGCTGACACCGTTTTCCAAAATGTTTGTCGCCAATTCAAAAGCCGGACTGGCGGCATACGGAACACCCGCCGTCAAATCGGTTTGTATCTACAATGGTATCGATCTGAAGCGTTTTAATAAACTCCCTTCCGCAGAAGAAACAGCGGCTCAATTATGGCCGGAACAAAAGCAACGGTTTGTAATAATGATGGTTGCCGCTTTCGAAATCCGCAAAGACCACGGCACGTTGCTGGAAGCAGCCATTCAGTTGATAAAAGAAGACGACTCGTTTCATTTTGTTTTTGTTGGTGAAGGTGAGTTCCGTCCGGCTATCATGGAAAAAGTACCGGCGCACTTGCTGAACAATCATATTCTTTTTACCGGCATGCGGCACGATATCGAAGCCTTACTGCAATGTGCAGACGTTGGCGTGTTGACCACCAATGCCGGCAATCATGGCGAAGGACTTTCGAATGCTATCATTGAATACATGGCTTCCGGTCTTCCCGTGATCGCCACCAAAGGCGGCGGCACCGATGAACTGGTACGCGAAGAAGAAACCGGCCTGCTCATTGCGCCGGGTGATGTAAATGCATTGGTTGCTGCTATCCGAAAATTGAAAAACGATCCCTTACTCGCCAGACAACTGGGTGCAAAAGGCGCCGCCTGGGTGCGCAGCGAACTCAACCTCGAACGCGTAACCCGCTCTTATCTGCAACTTTATCGCCACCAACTGGGAGAACAAATTCCTTTGCCCACCAATTAAGCGTTATGGAATACAACAAACAAGCGCATTTTTTACTGGAGAAATCACTCGCCGACAAGTTGCGCATCAGCTCGGCCGAAGAGCGCAGGGTTTTATACCAACAGCTCTACAACGAACTCTTTACACAGTTCCCCAATATTCCCGAGGGACTGAACATTTCGAAAGAAGACCGGTTGGCCTGGCAATTACGCCTCCTCTCCCGCTTCTTTGATAAAAAGAAAACGATCCTCGAAATCGGTGCGGGTGATTGTCTGCTTAGTAAAGAACTGGCCAAACATTTTGGCCATGTAACAGCTTACGAAGTGGCAGACAGCATTCCGTTCATCGAAGGCCGCCCCGATAATTTTGAACTCCGCATCTTCAATGGTGTGGACATGGCGCAGGAAGATGCATCCGTAGATATCGTTTACAGTAACCAGGTATTCGAACATTTGCATACCGACGACACAGAACCTTTGCTGCAAGCTTATCATCGTTTTTTGCGCAGTGATGGCTTGCTGATGATCATCACACCGCATCGTCTGACAGGCCCGCACGATATATCAAGAGAGTTTACGCCGGAAGCCGAAGGCTTTCACATGAAGGAATACACCTATTCGGAATTGAGCAAACTGTTGCGTAAGGAAGGGTTCACGAAAGTCCGTGGGTATATAGGCTACAGCAAAATAGGTTACTTCCCCGTAATCATGCCCTTATTGATCCTGATGGAAAAAATGTATGGCATTCTTCCCGGCGCATGGCGCCGCAAGATCCGTGGTAATACGGTTATTTTTAATTTGTTTGGCATTAAGCTCACCGCGCGGAAGAAGATGAATAAGTTGTAAGTTATAGGTTATAGGTAATAAGTCAAACAGCCTCATTGTAATTTGACACTTTCAATACCAACAACTTTTTCACGCAAAGCCGCAAAGTAATAAAGAAGCAAAGAATAGCTTTCGGAAGTTCATTTTCACATTTACACACTTACACATTTACACATCATTCTCTATGTGCGGCATCCTGGGTTGTATCAATTTTAAATTCTCTCCGGCTTCGCTGGCTGCGATCAGCCATCGCGGACCAGATGGCGACGGCGTTTACGAGACACGTGTCGGCGCGCACCAGGTAACGCTGGCGCATCGCCGACTGTCTATTGTAGACGTAAGCGAGAATGGCCGTCAGCCCATGCAGGCTGCTGAAATGCCCGTATATATCACCTTCAACGGTGAAATTTATAACCACCAGGATTTAAAAGACGAACTAGGCGCCGTAACCTTCCGCGGGCATTCCGATACGGAAACCCTGGTGAACTTTTTCGCACGCCACAACCCGCTGTTGCATCTGCACCGGTTGAACGGTATCTTCGGTTTTGCCTTATTGGATGAAGCTCAGCAAAAGCTTTACCTCATCCGCGATCGCTTCGGTGTCAAACCTGTTTACTATCATCTGCTTAATAACCAACTGGCTTTTTCCTCCGAACTGCGTGGCATCGGTCATTATATTCCACTGACGCACGACAAAGAAAAAGTGATCGAAGGCATGAAGATGCGTTACGTCGCAGCACCAGCTACGGTTTATAAAGACGTTTATAAAGTAGAACCCGGACAGGTAATTGTATTTGACCTTTCCGGAGAAAATATCCAGACCAGTTATCATTATTATACCCAGACACCAGCAACCGGCACTGTACGCAGGGAAAAACAACAACTCATCAACGAGTACGGCGACCTTTTTGAAAAAGCGGTCGAACGTCAATTGATGTCGGATGTGGAGATCGGCGTATTGTTAAGCGCCGGCGTAGATTCGGCCCTGGTAGCGGCAGTTGCAAGAAATAAGGCTACCACACCACTGAAGACCTTCACCGTAGGATTTGCCGAAGGACTTTTTGCCGATGATGAAATTGCCGGTGCAGCCATCACCGCCCAAACGCTCAACCTGCCGCATTACCATACCCGTGTTGAATTCTCCGACTTCATCCATCAATTAAAAGAAGTCACCCGCATCGTGGAAGAACCAATTGCCACCAACTCCATCATTCCGATGTACTGGTTGTCGAAACTGGCTTCCCAACACGTGAAAGTGGTATTGAGCGGACAGGGTGCGGACGAGCCGCTTTACGGATATCGCAAATACAAAGGGCTGAAAATACTGGAGCCGGTGCGCCGCAGCAGTTTACTGAGAGCCGGTATGAAACTAAGCGGCATGGGTGCTGTGCGGAAAGAAGATGTGCGCCGTTTATATACCGCTGCGCAGGAGAAAGACTTGCTGGGCGCCTATCGGGCCTTCAATGCCATTTCCTCCGAAAAAGAATTGGAAGCAATGTCGGGCACGTCGTTGAAAGAAATATTCCGTCACAATGAACAACAATTCCGCCGTCATTGGGAATCGCGCCTGCCTTCGCCATCTGCAACGATTAGTTTTCCTTATCTCGATCTCCGCACTTCGCTGGCAGATGACCTGTTGATGTATTCAGACAAACTCATGATGCATTTTGGGGTGGAGTGCCGCGTGCCGATTCTCGACAACGATCTTATTGCCTTTATTGAATCCTTACATCCCGATTATAAATTCAGTTTCCGTAAAGGCAAACTGATCCATAAAGCCTTTGCAGAAGCCTATCTTCCTGCAAGCATCGTGCATCGTAAAAAAATCGGCTTTGCCACACCTGCTTCTTCCTGGTACAATACTTACCACCGGGAAATCACCGATATTATTTGCGGATCAGCCACCATCCGTCAGTTGTTTGACGTAGCGGCGATCCGGCGCCTGCTGACCGAACACCGCCAAAACCAAAACAGGGAAAAACAAATTTTATTGTTGTTATCCCTCTCTTTAAACCAGCCTGCCTAAACCTTATTCTGATGCGTTTCACAAGCGGATTATCATCCCGTCACGAACAAGCCGGCCGACCGGCCGATGTGTTGCTTGGCACAATCGCACGTGTGCCTGTCCCGGCTTTCTTTGTTTTCCTGTTTCTTTATCAGCTTGCTTTTATTTTCCAGGGACTCGATTTTGCTGATGAAGGATTTCATGCCACTTTTTATCAGGAAATTTTTCATGATCCTTCTTCCGTCCAGTACAATTTCATGTATTGGTTCTCCGGCATTATCGGCGGACTCTGGATGAAAGCCTTTGGCTTCCTGGGTTTGTGGGGACTTCGCTTCGCCGGCGTACTGGTTACAACATTGACCGCTTACCAGACTTTCCGGTTTTTACGTCAATATATCAACAAAGGTCATTTGTTCATTGGACTGATGCTGGCAACGATTTTTATCAGCAATGACCCCAAGGAACTTTATTACAATAATCTTTCCGCACTTTTTTACGTACTCATTGCTACCGCTTTTTTTAACGGTCTTCGCTACCACAAGCCTTTACTCCTCCTGGTTGCCGGAGTGCTGGTGGCTATCAATACGTTTACCCGGCTCCCCAACCTCCTTCAATCGGGATTGATCGTTGCGGTATTCTATCACGGTTACATTGCGCATATTCCAATGCGTACACGCATACAACAAGCGCTCTTGTTCGCGGCAGGGCTGGCTGGCGGGTTGCTGCTGATCTGGTTCATCATGTACAGCGTTGGCCACTGGCAATTGTTCATGAATAATTTCAATTTGCTGGTAAACCTGGCGGGTACTGCTACAGGCGCCGCAGAAGGACAGGCAAAAGACAGCGGCGGTTACTACAGCCTGGGTGCGCAATTGAGTTTGTTCTGGGGCAATTATATGATCTCGCTGCGTTACACGGCCTATCTGCTCGCGTTCCTGCTGGCGGCAGGGTACGTTAGCGGACAGGCACGCCGTTATAGTTGGATCAGGCGCCTGTTACCTTTTGCCGGATGGCTTTGCTTTTTTGCTCTGTGTATGGCAGTGGTAAGGGTAACAAAAAATGTAAATCTTCCGAATACCTTATTACTTTATTTGTTCGCCGGCAGTGCCATCCTCATCGGTGGCTATACGCTGCTGCGCGGACGTAATGTGGATATCCGCCTGCTGGCTTTCTTTGGTTTGTTCCAGACATTGAGTTATCACGTTGGCAGCAGTTCCGGTATGTTCACTGCCGGCGTGTATGCATTCTGGATCACCCTGCCTTTGATCGTAGACTGGATCTATCGTTTGCGATCAGTTCAGCTAAGCGGTCAAATGCAATCCATACGCGGAGAAGAAGAGGAAGCGAATATCTGGATATCGCCGCGGCAACTACGTCACTTCCGTCAATACGGATTGGTCATCTGTTTGCTGGGTTGTGTTTATTCCTCCTGGAATCATCCTTTCTGGGATTGGGCCGGCAGAACTAAATTGACACATAGCATCAACAGCGAAAAAATGCACGGCATTTTTACTTCCGGCCCCAGAGCTGAAGCTATTAACGAATTACTCGACGCATCCAAACACTACATCAAACCGGGCGATTACCTGCTGGCACACGATGCCATTCCCATGGTACATTATTTAACCGGTACACGTCCCTTTCTGCATAACTCTTACCCATGGCTTTACCAGGCAAACGTCTACCAGGCCCTGCTGGAACAAAGCACCGAAGAAAAAGATCACCTGCCTGTAATCATTATGCAAAAAGTAGCCACGAATAGCCACCGCGGAATACATTGGCCGGAAAACAGCGCACCGGAATATGCACAATGGAATAATGTGCGCAACAATATCCTGCAGCAATACATCACGCGTTATCATTATAAAGAAGTATGGTCGAATAATGCTTTCCGCTTATTCGTATCCGAGACACCTGTTTCTGTTTTTCATCCATGAGATTATTTTTCCTCATAACTGTATTGATTCCGTTTATGGCTGCGGGTTGCCGTCATTCGGTAAAAGACACGCTGCCTCCAGGTGCCGATACGGTTATATTCAGTGAAGGCAATCGCCAGCACCTGCTGTTCTCTTCAGGATTTGAAGACAGCAATTATCTCAGGGGCTGGCAAAATCAACAGCACTGCTGCGATTATTCTGTTACGGCTGGCCCCAGGAGCCGCGCCGGCAACCAGGCTGTGCGTTTCGAGTTGAAAAGAAATGACCCGTCGGTATCAGGAAGTGTACGCTCTGAGATCAACCTCGAAGCAGAACTGAGCACCTACGCCGAACGCTGGTACGGCGTTAGCTTTTACCTGGAAGATTACGATGCTGACAACGGCAGTGAAAGCATTATCCAATGGCATCACACCGCCCATATCAGCAACGGCAGTCCGCCATTGGCACTTTGGGTGAATGATGGCAAAATGATCCTTGTACACCAGGAAAGAGAAGGCGCCAACACATACGAAGAATTGGGCGCCGCTACTATCGGCCGCTGGATAGATGTGGTGTTTCACGTAAAGTGGACCGACCAGGCCGACGGTTTTATCCAGGTTTGGAAAAATGGCAGCCTGGCTTTTAATAAATATGGTATCCGCACCAATTTCAGTCCCAACTACGTAAAGCTCGGCATTAATAAATGGTCGTGGGCACCGGGTGGGGGACAATCAACAAGCACGCACCGCGTGTTGTATGCCGACGAGTTTCGTGTGGGCAATGAAAAAGCACGGTACGAAGACGTACAACCCGGTCCCTGATTTATTCCGATGAGTCAACAAAAAATTGCCTTCCTGATACACGGCCTCGTTGTTGGTGGCGCTGAGAAATTTTTCATCAGCCTGGTCAACGATAGCTACCGCCGCGGGCTCGATCCCCTGGTTATTTTACTCAGCAGCGATAACGCCCTGTTTCATGAAATGGATGCAGGTGTGCGATCTGTGATCATCGAACGCAACTTCAAATACGACCTCACAGTGGGCAAACAGGTGCGTCGTGTATTAAAAGAAAATAATACCGACACTGTTTTTTGCGTGGGTATGTTTTCTTTTTTCCTGATGAAACTTTACCTGCGCACCAGCAAAGGCATCCGTTTTATTCTGTCGCTGCACTCAACCATCCCCCGGTCGTTCAGGGATTACCTGATGAACCTGATTTATTTCCGCGCGGCAGGCAAGACTGACAGGATTTTGTTTATCTGCAAAGCGCAGCAGGATTACCTGCGGAAATATTACGGTTTCAAACCCGCCAATGCCAGGATCATTTACAATGGCATCGATACGGATTATTTTACACCGGATACACAGGCGGCCGGTAAACCCGCTTCTATTCCTTCGGGTGAAAAGGTAATTCTCAAGGTAGCACGCATGTTCCGCGAAAAAGGACATCAATATGCGATTACCGCGCTGGAACATTTACATAAAGATCATCAGTTGCCCGCTCACCTGTTGTTTGTCGGCTCCGGTGATGCAACGTATGAAAAGGAGATAAAAGAAAAAGCAGCAGCCAGTGCTGTGGCCAGGTACATTCATTTCATCCAACACCAGCCGGATGTGCGGCCTTTTCTGCATGCGGCCGATGTGTTTACGCTGACATCTTATACTACCGAAACCTTTTCGCTGGCGGCGCTGGAAGCTTTGTCGTCCGGCGTGCCGTGTTCACTCACACATATTGGCGGCGCAGCCGAAATGATCAATGCATCCAATGGCGAACTCAGCGAATCAAAGAATGCTCAATCTATTGCCAATAGCTGGCACCGTATCCTGACGCGCAGTTACGACAAACAAGCGCTGCACCGTTTTGTAGCAGACAATTTTTCCTTATCCACCATGCTGGAAAACTACCGGCAGGAATTGCAGTCCTGATAATGTCTTATTGGAAAAAATATACCGGCAAACTTTTCCTCAAGCAATGGGGTGTAGGCATGGTACGCTGCGACATCAAGGATATCATCCGGCAAAAGAAAATTACGGCGCCGGTGAAATGGTATGAGGTAGCGGACAAATACTGTTCCTATGCCGATCCATTTGTTGTAAGCCAGCCGGATGGCACTTATCATGTGTACGCTGAAAAAGTAACCTCCGACGCACTTGATGGCACCATCGAATTGCTGTCAGCAGATCATGAGATGAATATCCGCTCAACGCAGACCATCCTCAAAAAAGATACGCATCTCTCCTATCCTTTCTTTTATGAGGAAAATGGACAAACCTATTTTTTTCCGGAAAATGCCTTTGGCGGTCCACTGCAGGCTTACCGGCTGAATGAGGCAAACGGCACATGGCAACTGCAGGGCATTGTGCTGAACAAACGGCTACTCGACGCAACGATTGTCAAAAAAAATGAACTGTACTGGCTTTTCTGCACCATGCCCGGACCCGGTAAACACAGCGAGTTGCAGATTTTTTATTCATCCTCGTTACTCGGCCCCTATGCACCACACAATACGAATCCGGTAAAAAAAGACTCATCGGGAAGCCGTCCGGCGGGCAGTGTGATTGAAGTAGACGGAGAACTTTACCGCCCGACGCAAAACTGCCGCTACTATTACGGACAGTCGATCGTTATCCAGCGGATCGTTGAACTGGATGCCGATCATTTCCGCGAAGAATTTTACATGGAACTGAAACCCTCCGACGGGTCGGCTTATTCATATGGATGGCACACGATCAACGGCCATGGTGATTGCACGGTGATCGATGGACAAAGACTGCATTTTGAGCCCTTGCAGCAATTGAAAAGAAAATTATTTAAAAAGTAATCAGTGGCTGACACGTTCGAACATATTCTCTTTGTAGGTCCGGATCACCGGAATCACCGCGGCGGCATTGGCGCCGTGCTGGCGGTGTATGCCAAACATATCAGGCCTTTCAAATTTATTCCCACGCTTTCTTACCGGCATAAATTTATTGAAGCCTTCTTTTTCATGGGCGCGCTGCTGCGCCTGACCGGCACCTTGCTTACTGACAGAAAGATCCGCATCGTTCACGTACACGGTGCAAAGGACGGCAGCATTTTCAGAAAAGCATTTGTCGTTTTTATCAGTAAAAAATTATTCCGGAAAAAATTGGTTTTTCATATTCATGCGGGCGCCTTTGATGAACGATATAACGAAGGAAGCAGGATTTACCGTACGCTTTGCCGTTTTGTCGTCAACCAAAGCGATCAGCTTGTTTTGCTTTCGGCACAATGGAATGATTTCTTTTATAAAAATTTCCGCTTAAAAGGGATCCGGGTCATTCCCAATCCTGTAGAACAGAAAGTGGCGCAACCGCCCACTGCTGGACCGATGATCCGTTTTCTTTTTCTCGGGCGCATTGCCGATCACAAAGGCATCTTCGATCTGCTGCGGCTGATCCACGCAGAACAGGATCAATGGAAAAATAAATGTCATTTCTCTGTAGGAGGTAATCATGAGATCGAACGTTTGCAAAACACGATCCGTGAAAACGGCACGGGTCAACTGGTTGAATACATCGGATGGGTGGAAGGACATGACAAGGAACAACAGTTTAACAATTGCCATTACTTCATTCTGCCCACGTATGAGGAGGCCATGCCAATGACATTACTGGAGGCCTTCAGTTACGGAAGAGCTGCGTTAACCACACCAGTGGGCAGCATTCCCGAGATCATGCAAAACGGTTGTGAAGGCTGGCTTTTCCAACCCGGCGATACCGACACACTCCGCGGATTGATCAACCAGGCGCTGGACAACCCGGAACAGGCCGTTCAACTCGGCAACAATGCCCTGCAAAGTGCCAGCCGCTTTTATCCCGAAGCGATCCGTCATCAATTAGAAGAATTATACCGGTCCTTGGAAAAATGATCCCTACCCGCGTTAAATGGTATTATTATCGTCTGCAGACCATGCAACCTGCAGAGTGGGCGTTTCGGGGCAAACAATGGCTGCGCAAACAGAACGAAAAACGCAAACCGGTCAATCCAGTCTTTACCGGCGTAAATGTGCGCCCTGTCGATTTTGCTTTTCCCTATGAAAAAATGCAGGTTGGCGGACCTTATACGGTGTTCGGTAAAGCACTCGATCCGTCGGCCATCCGGGATTTTCATCTCGATATTTTCTCCGGGAAAAGATTTCCGCAAAATGATTTCTCTAAAAATATAGATATCCGGACAGACCGCCACGGCAGCGCTAAGGTAGTGTGGGAAGTTAACCGCCTGCATTACCTGCTGCCGTTATTGATCCGTTACCGCCAGGAAAACAATCCTGCCCATCTCGACCTTTTCATGCGCCTGATGCGCGACTGGCAGGAACAAAATCCCTACCTGCGTGGCATCAACTGGTATTCCAATATCGAAGTATGTCTCCGGCTGATCAACTGGTATTGGTGCTGGAACATCCTGGAATCGGATGAACATTGGCAAAATGATGAACAATGCCAGACCTTCCGGCAGGAAACCTGGCTCCCGCTGATTTATCAGCATTGCTATTATGCCTCACGCAATCCATCGCTGTATTCTTCAGCGAACAATCACCTCGTAGCCGAGTACGCCGGGCTCTGGATGGCTACTTTGAAATGGCAATTCCCCGAATCTGCCGGCTGGAACAGCTACGCCAAAGCGGGACTGGAACGCGAGATCCTTTTACAATATTCTCCCTCGGGCATACATCGCGAAGAAGCGTCGGTGTATATCCAGTTTGCTACCGATTTCTTTTTGCAATCGATGATCGCCGGACAACACTACGGTTCACCTTTTTCCGCTGCCTTTGAAGAGCGTTTGCAAGCGGCGTTCCATTATATCGCTCAACTGATGGATATCCGCCAGCAGGTGCCGCACTATGGCGACGAAGACGATGGCCGCGTGATCCTCCCGGACAATGATCACGGCAGCAACAATTTCGTTTCGTTGCTGAATACAGCGGCTTTGTTATGGAAAAATCAAGACTGGAACATGTCAGCAATAGCCGATACAAAAACAGCACTGCTGACAGCACATCTTGGTGACACGGCCTTACCGATAGCAGCAAAAAAATACCAATCCGTTTGTTTTGCCGAAGACGGTCATGCCATTCTGCGCAAAACTGACATCGCGCAGCAGCAGGAAATCTATTGTCATTTCGATGCAGCCCCTTTGGGTTATTTATCCATTGCGGCGCACGGGCATGCCGATGCCTTATCTGTGGTATTGCACATCGACGGTTACCCATTCCTGACAGATCCGGGAACCTTTGCTTATCACACGCATCCGGAACATCGGAAATATTTTACCAGCACCCTTGCGCACAATACGATCACGATCGATCACACCGACCAGGCTGTATTAGCGGGACCAACCTTATGGCTTCAGCACTACAAGGCTATGATCAATCAATACAGGCTCAGTGAGTCGTCCGACAGCGTTACCGGTTCACACAACGGTTACCGGCAGAAACAAATCATGCACAGCCGAACCGTCCGTTTCGACAAAACAACTGACCAGCTTCTTTTATCAGATACCATACAAGGTGAGAAAGCAGGCTATCATATTGCCATGCCTTTTCACCTGCATCCAGACATCCAGGTGAAACAGACTGCAGCCAATTGTTACCGGCTGTCGCATCCCGCTATAAAAAGGGTGGTAGATATTCAAATGGCTCGGATGCTGGAAGTTCATCGTATGCAAGCCAACGAGCAGGGGCCGCAGGGCTGGTACTCGCCATCATTCATGCAAAAACAACCCTCGTCTTTTTTGCTGGGTGAATGTACTTCAGAAAAAAAATCACTGGTGTTAACCACCACTCTTACTATAACCACACTTCATGAACATTAGTATTTTCGGGCTCGGCTATGTTGGCTGTGTCAGTCTCGGATGTCTTGCGCGCAACGGTCACCAGGTGGTGGGCGTAGATGTAAGCGAAACGAAAGTAGCCCAGATCAATGCCGGCCTTCCCACGATCATCGAAAAAGAGATCGATACCATCATCCGGGAAGAACACGCGGCAGGGCGTATCAGCGCTACAACGGATTATCTTTCCGCTATCCGCAGTACAGCTATTTCCATTATCGCGGTAGGTACTCCGTCGGGCCCGAATGGTCATCTCAACCTGGATTATATTTTCAACGTTGCCGAAAAATTCGGTGACGCTTTGAAAGAGAAAGAAGGTTTTCACATCATTGCGCTCCGCTCGACCGTCTTACCGGGAACGAATGAAAAATTTGCGTCGATCGTTGCGCAACATTCCGGTAAAAAAGCGAACGAAGACTTTGCAGTAGTATCGAATCCTGAATTCCTGCGGGAAGGAACGGCCGTACACGACTATCATCATCCACCGTTAACCCTCATAGGTTCGGCTCATGCGGAAGCTGCGGAGCAGGTGGCTTCGCTTTACCGGCACCTGCCTGCCGAGGTGGTCATCACCGATCTGAAAGTGGCCGAGTTGATGAAATATGTCAACAATACCTTCCATGCGCTGAAGGTTTCCTTTGCCAACGAAATCGGCAATATCTGTTCGTCGCTGTCGATCGACTCACATAAGGTGATGGAAATATTCTGCATGGACAAGGTGCTGAACATCTCTCCGTATTATTTCAAACCCGGATTTGCCTACGGCGGTTCTTGTTTACCCAAAGACCTGAAAGGCTTGCAAACGCTGGCTCACGATCAATACGTGCGCACGCCATTGATCGAAAGCATCGATGTCACCAACCAGTTGCAGATCACGCGGGCAGTGAGTATGATCCAGGCTACCGGAAAAAGAACGCTCGGCTTTATGGGGCTTAGTTTCAAAGCCGGCACTGATGACCTGCGCAATTCGCCTGCGGTTACACTGATCGAAACATTGCTTGGCAAAGGTTATACTATCAGCATCTACGACAGCAATGTGAGCCTGTCCAAACTCACCGGCACCAACAAAGAATACATCGACAGGCATATCCCGCATCTGTCGCGCCTGCTGACACAGGATCTGCATGAGCTGGCCGGTGTATCGGAAGTGCTGGTGGTCAATAATAAGGAAACCGACTATATCGACTTTTTACAACAACTCGAAAGTGATCATCATGTTATCGACATGGTCAGATTGCCGGAATCAATACGTCAGAAGAAAAATTATCAAGGAATAAACTGGTAGATATGTTTGAAGGAAAACATGTGCTGATCATTGTAGAGAACCTCCCTTCGCCGTTTGACAGGCGTGTGTGGCAGGAAGCCACTACGCTGCGCGAAAACGGGGCGGCCGTGAGCATCATTTGTCCGAAAATGAAAGGATATACCAAATCGCACGAGCACATCGACGGCATCGATATCTACCGCCACAGCCTGCCGCTGGAAGCACGTGGTGCATGGGGATACCTGCGCGAATACACTGCCGCACTCTGGTGGGAATTTATCCTGGCCTGGAAGATTTATTTTAAAAAACGTTTTCACGTGATCCAGGGATGTAACCCTCCCGATCTCATTTTCCTCGTTGCCCTTTTCTTCAAACCTTTCGGCGTGAAGTATGTGTTCGATCATCACGATATCAATCCTGAATTGTATATCGCCAAGTACAATAAAAAAGGATTCTTTTATAAATTTTTATTGCTGGTTGAAAAGCTGACGTTCAAAAGCGCTTCGTACAGTATCGCCACCAACGAAAGTTACCGGCAGATAGCCATTGAACGCGGTGGCATGAAACCGGAGAAAGTAACGGTAGTGCGCAGCGGTCCCAAACTGGATCGTTTGCGGCTCACCGAAGGCAATGCTGCTTTCCGCAAAGGCCGGACCTTTCTTATCGGCTATGTGGGCGTTATCGGCGAACAGGAAGGCCTCGACCTGTTGCTCGAGTCGGCGGCGAAGATCGTTGCAAAACGGCAGGATGTGCAGTTTGCTATCGTGGGCGGCGGCACCGACCTGGAAAAAATAAAACAGCTGGCAACCCAAATGGGACTCGACGATTATGTCGATTTCTATGGCCGGGTAGATGACAACACATTGGTTGATGTACTCAATACAGCCGATGTATGTGTGAACCCCGACAAGCCGACGGAGATGAACAATCTTTCCACGATGAACAAGATCATGGAGTACATGGCACTTAAAAAACCAATCGTACAATTTGATCTGAAGGAAGGAAAAGTTTCTGCGCGTGAAGCTTCACTGTATGCGGAGAACAACAATACGGCTGACTTCGCCGATAAAATATGCTGGTTGCTCGACAATCCCGCAGAACGTACCCGCATGGGCGAGTATGGCTACCAACGAATACTAAATGAACTTTCCTGGAATCACGAAAAGACCAACCTGTTGAATGTTTACCGGAAAGTATTCCGTCTCGGACAAACCGATGCGCAACTGGTCAATGCGCCCACTCCCACCCGCTGAATAATATGAATCACCGGTTAACTACACTGCTACGCCTCTGCTTTGCGTTCCTGGACCTGATCGTCCTGAACCTGGTATTTATTATCTGCCGTTATGTTTTCAGAACGCATATTCCGGGTGATATGGAAATCCAGTACAGTTATCTCTGGTTCTCCTCCAACCTGGCCTGGGGCATTGCCGCCTGGGCCAACGGCATCTACCACGACCGGCTGATGTATTCGTTTGAAAAATTCTCCCGCATGACCATGAAAGCATTTGTCTACTTCGTGGTGCTGGAAATGCTTTATCTTTTCTTTTATAAAGAAGCGGACATCTCGCGTTTGTTCATCATCAGCGTGCTCACCTCCTTCCTGAGCAGCCTCCTGCTCAACCGCTTCCTCCACCTGACCGTATTGCACTATGTGCAACGCAAACATCACATTGTCCGCAAAATTATTATTGTAGGTTATAACACGCAGGCAAAAAAACTGGCTCTTTACCTGGAACAGGAACCGATCAAAACGGAAATCATGGGCTTCTGCGAGCGGGATGACAATATCCGGGAACTGACGAACTATCCCGTGATCGGCGACATCGACAACCTGCTGAGCTTTTCCCGCAACAACCAGGTAACCGAAATATTTTCGACCGTGGCACCGGAGCAGGATCCCCGCTTGTATCCTTTGATGGAAGAAGCCGACCGTTCGCTGATCCGTTTCAGGATCGTGCCCGACCTCAGCTACTTTGTACGTAAGCCTGTGTACCTCGATTATATCAATGACATTCCCTTATTAACACTGCGCCGCGAGCCTTTGGACGACGTAGGCAACCGTATTAAAAAACGGCTCTACGACATCGCCATCAGTTCACTGGTCATCATTTTCATTTTGTCATGGCTGGTTCCCATTCTTGCTTTACTGATATGGCTCGATTCAAGAGGACCTGTCTTTTTCGTGCAGCAACGCAGTGGCAAAGACGGCAAAACATTCAACTGTCTTAAGTTTCGCAGCATGCGGATGAATGCGGATGCCGATGCAAAACAGGCGACCAAAAAAGATGTGCGCATCACGCGGCTGGGCCGTTTTCTGCGGAAGAGTAACCTTGATGAAATGCCGCAATTTTTCAATGTATTCATGAGCGACATGAGCGTGGTAGGCCCGCGTCCGCATATGATCAAACACACAGAAGACTATTCGAAATTGCTCGATCATTATATGATCCGTCATTTCCTTAAACCCGGTATTACAGGCTGGGCACAGATTCATGGATACCGCGGGGAGATCCGTATTGTTGACGATATAAATAACCGCGTGGAATACGATCTCTGGTACCTGGAGAACTGGAGTCTCTGGCTCGACACGCGCATCATGTTCCTCACTGCCTTAAATATGGTACGCGGAGAAAAAAATGCGTATTAACATTTCTGCTCCATCCCTTCCTTTATTTTTAGGGCAAAATCGCCCTGATGTCCCGCATTCTTTTACTGACCGCCTTTTCTTTTTTCTCTCTCTTCACTGTTGCGCAGGACTCGCTGCAACAACCTTTCCTCGATTGTAAAGTAACCGGTAGTTCGGTCATCTTTGATTACCGCAACAACAAATGGCTGATCACCGATACGGCCGATAGCCGTGCTATCACCTGTCCCGCATCCACTTTCAAAGTCATCAACCTGCTCATTGCACTGGAGACAGGTGTGATCAAAGACGAAAAAGCTGTTGTCAAATGGCCGGGTAAAACGGATACCGTACTGTATGGTTACCGGCCGGAGATTTATCATGATATTACGGTTGAAGAAGCTTTTCGTGTTTCCGCGGGCTGGGCTTTTATCGAGCTCGCCAAAAAAGTTGGCAGGGAACGGTATAAGAAACTATTGAAAGCAGCCGGTTATGGTAACGGCAACCTTTCCGAACCGGGTGATGACTTCTGGAATTTCGGACCGTTTGGTATTTCGCCCGAAGACCAGGTAAAATTCCTGGTAAGACTGTATGAGGGCAAACTGCCTTTCTCCCGGAAAAACATGGAAACCGTCAAACGTGTGATGATTACGGAAACGAAGCCTAACTATACCGCGCACTCAAAAACCGGCTGGACCCGCATCGACGGACAGGACATTGGTTGGTGGGTCGGCTATTTCGAATCGGGCAAAGACGTGTATTTTTTCGCCACACGCATCATCAAACCCCGTAGTGAATACAACCCTGAATTCTCCGCCTGCAGGAAAAACATTACCTGGAAGCTGTTGAAATACATCAATCCGGACCTTTAGCTGCCGGGCAATGATGTGTATCAATTCCAGACCTGATTAAAATCAGTTGTCAGAAAGGGACAGACAACTAATTTACTGCCTGGTTTGTCCCTTTTTATGAGAAAAATCCTCCTCGCTATCGACAGCCGGCAGGCTTCCTGGCCGGCACTTGACTTTGCCTGTTACCTCGGAAAGCTCACACGCTCACCGGTTACAGGCATATTCCTGCATCACCTCACCGACCGCGACGCCGGCCCGGCATCCGGTATAACAGATGATGGTTATCTCACAGATCATAATGTACGACAATTTACCGATGCCTGCTGCCGCCGCGAACTGGCCGTCTGTATTCACCGTGACAAAGGTGATCCCGCGGCAACCTTGTTCACCGAAACCAAAGCGGCAGATGTGCTGGTTGTGGATCCTGAGTTATCCTTTAATAAGCGGATCGAGGGAAGTCTTACCACTTTTGCAAAAGACGTGATCCGTAACACGGCCTGCCCGGTGATGATCGCGCCGCAACGACAATCACCACCGAAAGAAATTATTTTTACGAGTAATGGTACTGCCACGTCCATGCTCTCCATCAAACAACTCACCTATCTTTTTCCCGAATGGCATGCTATCCCTGTAAGAGTGATACAGGTAAACAAAAACGGAACGCCCGATTACGAAGAGCAATACCATTTAAACGAATGGTTGTCGCGCCATTACCAGCAGTTAACATTTGAAACGGTAAAAGGTGATGCCGGCATGCGCTTCTTCGAACAGCTATCGGGGTATACGGATAGCTTGCTTGTGCTCGGCGCATTCGGACGTACTGCCCTTTCAAGACTTTTCAAACGAAGTCATGCAAAACAATTGATGGCGGCCCTCCGGCAACCGGTGTTCATTGCCTACTACGAAGCCATTGAAGAAAAAACTATTGAGGAAAACGAATCACTGTTCGCTACCGTTTAGCAAAACGACGGCGGCGTATCAACTTTTCCAATTCCACTGCCCAGAAGATCAACGTTGCTGCTCCCGTACAGATCAGCAACTCCTGCCAGGTAAGCGGTTGGGTATGAAAGATTTTATTGAAGAATGGCAGATAAATAATTCCCAATTGCAAAGCAAAAGTTCCGGCAAGCGACCACAGCATGGGTTTGTTGGAAAGTATACCGATACTGAAAAGAGAATTGTATTCCGATCTTATTGCCAATACGTGAAATAACTGGCCGAAACACAACACGGTAAACACCATCGTTTGCCAATGCGCATCACCAACGTTTATTGACCATGCCTGTGTCACCAGTGTAATACCCGCCAGGAACAATCCCGCCCACAACACGTGCGCTCCCAATCCTCCGGCAAAAATACTTTCACCAGGTTTACGTGGCGGTCGTTGCATGATTTGCCGTTCCGCTTTCTCTGCGGCCAATGCCAGTCCGGGTAAACCATCGGTCACCAGGTTGATCCATAAAATATGTATGGGTAACAAGGGCACCGGCAGGCCGAATAAAGGTGCGAGGAAGATCGTCCATATTTCTGCGGAGTTGCCGGTAAGAATGTAGCGGATAAACTTCCGGATATTATCAAATATTCGCCGGCCTTCTTTAATAGCGCCGACAATTGTCCCGAAATTATCATCGAGCAAGATCATGTGCGCGGCTTCTTTGGAAACGTCTGTTCCGGAGATGCCCATCGCTACACCGATATCGGCATGCTTCAGGGCGGGTGCGTCATTCACCCCGTCACCCGTCATCGCCACATACTGCTCTTTTTTCTGCAATGCCCGGATGATGCGCAGTTTTTGTTCGGGCGAAACGCGGGCATATACACGTACCTGTTGTACCGTTTCATCCAATTGCTCATCGGAGAGTTCTGCCAGCTCTTTGCCGGTCAGTGTGCGGTCATCCTTACCGGCAATAATGCCCAGGCGCCCCGCGATGGTAGCGGCGGTAACAGGGTGATCGCCCGTGATCATAACGGGTGTGATGCCCGCGGAGCGGCACTCCTCTACCGCCTGCTTTGCTTCTTCCCGCGGCGGATCCATGAGTCCGGCCATACCCGTAATGCGGATCGATTGCTCGATTGAATCAGGTTGCGGATCGTCCGGTTTGCTATCCAGTTTACGGATACCAAAACCAATCACACGCCTTCCATTAGCCAACATCTGCTCCAATAACTCCGACCATTTTTCTTTCTCTTCGTTGTCAGATTTCTCCAGCAATATTTCCATGGCACCTTTGACGATCACAAAATAATCCTCTCCATCCTGGTGAATGGTGCTCATCAGTTTCCTTTCTGAATCAAAAGGAATTTCAGCTATGCGTGGATGTTGTTGCTCGAGTTCATCTTTCTTAAACCCTTTATCCGCTGCGTAATTGAAGAGTGCCGTTTCGGTAGGATCGCCCACAGATTCATCCTCTTCGTTTTTCGTTACATCGTTGTTGAGCGCCATGCCTTTCATCAGCCATTGAAAATCTTCTTCTTCGGTTTCGGCAGTATTTTTTTCATCCAGTAAAAAATTTTCCCCGGCAATTGCTTCCACCGTCATCTGGTTAAGCGTAAGGGTGCCGGTCTTGTCGGTGCAGATATAAGTGATAGAGCCCAATGTTTCCACGGCGGGCAACTTACGGATGAGTGCATTTTTGCGTACCATTTTTCTTGCACCCAAAGCCAGGGAAATGGTAATGACGGCGGGCAGAGCCTCGGGCATGGCAGCAACGGCTAAGGAGAGTGCCGTAAGCAACATCACCACCGGGTCTTCGCCACGCAGGTATCCGATCAGGAAAACGATCACACAAATCCCCAATACTACCCAGGCCAATGTGCGGCTGAAAGCGGCCAGCCGTTTTTGTAAAGGCGTTTGCGTACCCGGTTCCTGCAACAAACTGGCAATGCGTCCGAGTTCGGTATTCATACCCGTTGCCACCACCACAGCTTTGCCTCTGCCATTGGTAACAAAAGTGCCTTTGAATGCCATATTGAGCAGATCGCCCTGGGCGGGATCATTGTCTTCAATTGGTTTTATTTCCTTATCTACAGCCACGGATTCGCCGGTGAGTGCGGATTCATTGATTTGTAAATGGCTGAGTTCGATGATGCGCAGATCGGCAGGCACCAGGTCCCCTGCCTCGAGTACAACAATATCGCCACGTACAATTTCGGCGGAGGGAATGGAAGTGGTATTGCCATCACGCAAAACTTTTACGGTGGCCACGGTCATATTTTTCAAAGCCTCCATGGCCTTCTCTGCACGGTACTCCTGCACAAAACCAACGATGGCATTGAGGAAAACGATCACTACAATAATAATGGTATCGGTAAGATCGCCGAGAATACCCGAGAGCACCGCAGCACCCATCAGGATAACGATCATGAGGTCTGCGAACTGCCGCAGGAACATGACGATTGGCGAGCGTTTGCGGGTGCCTTCGATCTGGTTGGGACCGTCGGCCGCGAGTCGGTTGCCGGCTTCAGCGGCGGAAAGTCCACCGGCATTGGAGCCGGTTTCTTTTAATGCGTCTTCCGGGGATAGTTGGTACCATTTGGTCATGTGGAGGAAATGCAAAAAGCTGACCAGAGATAAATGTGAAAATATGCCCGACACGTCGTGATGTGCCCTCCCTACGGGAGGGTTGGTGTGGAAATGCGTTCGCATTCATTTACACACTCACACATTTTCACATGACCGCCGAAGGCGGTCTCACATTTGTTTAAAAAAGTCCCACACATATTGCGTGGCACTGAAGTCCTGGCACACGTTGCCGGTGCCTGTGCCGCCGCCCGTGCCGGGCCAGGTATGGCCACCACCCTGTATTTTGATAAATGTTACTTTGGCACCGGCCGTGCCGCCTGCATAAACATATTGCGTAGCAGTACATCCGTCGGTGGGTACGCGATCGGGAATGGCGGTTACGACCGGAGTAGTGTTGCAATTAGTAACCGCTATCCATTTATTAACGGTTGCTTCAGCGCCCACTACACGACCACGGCACGGTATGCCAAAAATGGCGCCGCCATTGTACAATACACCCGGATCATCGGTACCATTGATCAGCATAGCAGATACCGGACTGCTGACTGAAAAACCGGGATACACGGGTTCTGCGATCGAGGCAATAACAGCCGCTATTCCCTTTATGCGCGTGGAAAGTTTAGCAGCCAGATAATGACAAAAGATGCCGCCGTTGGATACTCCACAGGCAAATACTTTCGACGTATTGATCGAGTAATGTTGAGAAACAGCATCGATCAATGCATTTACATAAGCCACATCATCCTGCGACTGATCGATACAGGTTGCGTTGCGGCCATCGTTCCAATTGTCGTTATATGCATCCGGGTATACCACGATAAACTGGTCACGGTCTGCCAGTGCATTGAAACCGAGTGGCACAACGGAAGCCGAGCCGCCACCACCGCCACCGTGAAATACAAATAATAAGGGTAAAGTTGTAGAAACATTTGCCGAAGGAGGAACATATACCTGATAAGTGCGCTGAATGCCGTTCACGGTCAATGTACCATTCAGCGGAACAGGCCCATTTTGCTTGTCCCTGCGGCAGCCTGCTGCAAAAAACATGAGCATCACTATACAATATAGACTATTACGCATGAGCAGATAGACTCCATTTAAAGTATGATGTTTAAACATGCATTTAAAATAAGATCAATAAGGTCCGGGTATTCCCTGATTTATTGATTTACAAGGTAAAGTATTTCCGCACAAAATTGGACAGGCCGCTCTTTGGCATTATTTTCCCACCCATTACTACAGCCACCGCGACGAATTGTCCAACTTCCCCTTTCTTATTGCTCTAAAAATATATTATGGAAGATTTTTCTATACAACAAACTTATGCCCTGCATGAATGCATACAAATCGCGTCGCAGCGGGATGTAGACGTGTGGGTCACAGGTGAACGAAACGGTGCCAGGGAATTGGTGGCAGAAGCTATTCATCATTTCAGCCCCCGCCGCCGGCATCCTTTTGTGGTAATTGAATGTAATCGCCTCGGCGAAAACAACCTGCACATCGAACTCACGCGGCCTGTAAACAGGAATATCAGTGGTTTGATTCACTCACACCCCGAATTGCTGGATAACTTAAAAGGCTGTACCGTTTTTCTTAAATACGGTGCCATGATATCGCAGGAAACACTCTCGAAACTCGTGACCACACTGGTGGAGCGGACGAAAGCCAGGATTATTTTCGATGGACCTGCAGAAGCTCCGGCAGCGGGTGATGCCAACAGCAATTACCTGCTGATACGGCTGCCGATACTGAGCCATTGCGAAGAAGATATCTATTTCTTCGCCAATCTCTTTTTGAAAAGAGCAAATCATGATTTTGGCAAAAACATTACCGGTTTTTCGGAAGAGGTCATTCCCCTGCTGCTGCAATATACCTGGCCTGGCCATCTGCCCGAACTGCGCCAGATGATCAGACAGGCTGTATTCCTTACACCGGATGGAGAAACAATAGCGACCTCGATAATGCCGGATGAGTTGAGAATAGGTCAGCATCCTAACCGCGCCAATGTGTTGAAAGAGGTGACCAATCAGGCCGAGTATGATCTGATCATGCAGACTCTCCAGCAAACACGCTATAATAAAAAGCAGGCGGCACAACTGTTGAAAATCAGCAGAAAGACACTGTACAGTAAACTGAAAAAACTCTCGCTGCCTTCTTCTACATAATCTGTTAAGCAAATGCACTACCGGTGTGTAGAGTTGACCACGTTATCGTGCTCCCGCCACATTCTCTTTTTTATAACCCAAAGATTATCATGTAACTGGGTTTCCGCCAGCCACCGGCATGTGCTTTGAACAGTTACACTGTAAAATATTTTATCAAAAAAACACACAGATATGCCAACCACAAAAGCCAATTCAGGTAAGAAGAAAAACGCCGGAAGCGAACAGCTCGAAGAATTTTTCATCGATGCATTGAAAGACATTTATTGGGCTGAAAAACATCTCACCAAGGCGCTGCCCAAGATGCAGAAGGCCGCAACAACTTCACAGTTGCAGAATGCGATAAAAGAACATATCGGCCAAACGGAAGAGCATATTTCCAGGCTGGAACAGGTCTTTGAAATGCTCGGCAAGAAAGCCCAGGCCAAAAAGTGTGATGCCATGGAAGGCCTGATCAAAGAAGGCGAATCCATTGTTGAAGAAACAGAAGAAGGCAGCCTCACACGTGATGTAGCCATCATTATGGCAGCGCAAAAAGTGGAACACTACGAAATTGCAACCTATGGAGGACTGGCACAGTTAGCCATGACAATGGGTTACGACGAAGTATCCGCAGTACTTGCACAGACATTGGAAGAAGAAAAGCAAACGGATGCCAATCTCACCGACATTGCCGAAAATAACCTTAACTGGGAAGCAGACCAGGAAGATGAATAAGCATTGTGTACGAAAGGAGGGCTTTACGCCCTCCTTTTATTTTGTTACTAGTTGGCAGTAGTAAAATCTATTACATAAGGAACCAGCCGCGTGCCATCGGCCGTTCTGAAATTAGCCGTGATCACAAACTGGTAGCGACGCCCGGGTTGCAACTCGGCATCAAAACTCCAACTCATACCATCTTCCGACCATGCACGACCCGCAGGCGGAATCTTCGGACAATACTCCTCACCCAGCGGTCCGAAATCAATACCCGTGTTGTGTTTATTCAACGGTTTTGAAAAACGCAAGGTGAACTTTTGTACACCCGCAGGAATATTTTCCGTTCCGTTATTCAAGGGCTGCACCTCCACTATTTTCGGACGGATACTTTCATAAGCCGCGAGCGATTCTTCATATGTTTTATCAAAATATCCCGAGCGGTTCATGAATGACGTAACCACACTATCGTTCCCATAGTCCATTTCTATCATCTCCGCAATCGCCCGTTTTTTGTCCATTGCATTTTTATAATAAGTCTCAGCAGTGCGGTAGCCGATATAATAACCGAGATCCCGTTCTTTCAGCTCATTGCGGTTAGTACCCCAGATCCAGTTATACATTCTGTCGGGATAAAAAATATCTTCCTGGAATTTTTGTTTTACGCGTTGTTCGTTTTGCGCAGCAAAAACAAAAGACGGTGTGGTGGATGGTTTGCCGGTGGCCAGGCAGGAAACAAACTCCGCCACTCCTTCATATAAACTATTTGCCAGCAGATGATCGTAAGGCAGCTTTTGTTGCGTGTGCACATACTCGTGCGTACATAACAACTCAATAGTTTCGGCGGGATGATAGCTGTGATAATAGGTACGGAGAAAATCAGGCAGCCCGGTGGTATCGACGGATCGTCCGCTCAGCGCCATTTCCACGCCGATCAATACCTTTCCATCGCTGATAGTACCGTTGGTACGGAACGCACCTACCGCAAAATAAACGGGAGATGGACGTAAAGCCGGATAGATTGCCCGCAACTTCCCGATAGCCGTTTTGATCTGTTTGATTTGTGCGGCCGACGGTTTGCTGGTTGGGCGGAGAGAGGCCCAGAATGCCGGATAAAGCCGGATGGCATCCAGGTAATCTTTTGCTTCGTAACGCCGGACCTGCCGCAGGGCTTTCAGTCCCGGCGATGCTTCATCCAGATAAAGTTCCCGGAGATATTTTTGCTGAAGAAGCGTATCCGGCGTACTCCTGATCTTGTCGTAAGCCTGCCAGAAATGGTCCACGTCCGTCGAAACAATCACCGGCTGCTGCGCCCGTACAGATAAAGCCGTCAACAGCAGGATAACAGAAAAAATTCGAAGCATAAGTACTAAGATATAGTCCGTTCATTGATAACCGTCTTCATCACCTGGTCAAATCCTTTCTGCAACGCGGTTGTTTTAATATTTCCCAAACGTATATAATGAAGTATTATTTTTGCAACCATGCGGTTTTTCGCTTCTTTCATGGCTTTCATGATGCTCGCGCTGAGCATATTGCCTTGCCGGGACAATCCGGGAACGGAGCCGTCTGCCGCCATTTATACTATTTCCTCCCAGCACGACCCGCATCAGCACGAAGATCATAAAGACGTTTGTTCGCCTTTATGCAGTTGTGCCTGCTGTGCCACGAGTTCGGTCACCGCTCCCGCCATCGAATTCACCACCACGGCTGTTCACCATCATCCCGGTATCTGCGGGTTCCGCTCAGGTTCTCTTCGCCGGATGGCCATTCCCGTATGGCAGCCCCCTCAATTGATCAGTTGATCCTTCTACCTATGCCGGTTGTATGAACCGGTAATTTCTCCGTTTACTTTCCTGATCCGGACAAACTGTACATACAGGTCGTTATGGCTATTGTTATGGTATGTCCGGTGACATAAACTGTTATTATGCTCAACAGCATTATCCGTTTTTCCATAAAAAATAAACTGATCATCGGGTTGTTTACGTTGGCGCTGATCATCTGGGGTAGCTGGAGTGCCACGCAGCTACCCGTGGATGCCGTACCCGATATCACCAACAACCAGGTGCAGGTGATCACCATCACCCCCACCCTTGCCGCACAGGAAACCGAACAACTCGTTACCTATCCCATCGAACAAAGCCTGGCCAATCTGCCCGACATCGAAGAAATGCGTTCCATCTCGCGTTTCGGCCTGTCCGTGATCACTGTTGTGTTCAGCGATAAAACAGATATTTATTTCGCAAGGCAATTGATCAACGAACGGTTAAAAGAAGCAGAACAAAGAATTCCTGCCGGGCTTGGGAAACCGGAACTTGCACCGGTAAGTACTGGTCTCGGTGAAGTGTATCAATATGTCCTGCATCCGAAAAAAGGTGCCGAAGACAAATACTCCGCCATGGACCTGCGCACCATGCAGGACTGGATCGTAGCCCGCCAGCTCTATGGTACACCCGGTGTAGCCGAAGTGAACAGCTTCGGTGGGCTGCTCAAGCAATACGAAGTAGCCATCAATACGGAAAGGCTTAAAGCCATGAACGTAACGATGAGTGAACTGTTCTCCGCATTGGAGAAAAACAATGCCAATACGGGCGGTGCCTACATCGATAAAAAACCGAACGCTTATTTCATCCGTGGCCTGGGCATCGCCAGTGGTCTCGAAGACATCCGCAATATTGTTATCAAGCGGGTGAATGCGATTCCCGTATTGGTGAGGGATGTGGCAACCGTTGACCTGGGTAGTGCTGTGCGTTACGGCGCGCTCTCTTTTAACGGAGAAAAAGAAGTGGTAGGCGGAATTGTGATGATGCTGAAAGGCGCCAACTCTGCCGCCGTTGTGCAACGTGTAAAAGAAAAGATGAACACCATTCAACGTTCATTGCCCGAAGACGTGATCATTGAACCTTTTCTCGACAGAACCGACCTCGTCGATCGCGCCATCCGCACCGTAAAGACCAACCTCGTGGAAGGCGCGCTGATTGTGATCTTCGTGCTGGTTTTGTTTTTGGGAAACCTGCGCGCCGGATTGATCGTGGCCTCCGCCATTCCGCTGTCATTATTATTTGCATTGGGTATGATGCATGCCTTTGGCGTAAGCGCCAACCTCATGAGCCTCGGTGCTATTGACTTTGGTCTGATCGTTGACGGTGCCGTGATCATTGTGGAAGCTACGTTGCATCACCTGGCCATCCGTAAAAACAAACAACTGCTCACGCAGGCGCAGATGGATGAAGAGGTTTATCAATCCGCTTCGAAGATCCGTAACAGCGCAGCCTTTGGCGAGATCATTATCCTGATTGTATACATCCCGGTGCTGACGCTGGTGGGTATTGAAGGAAAAATGTTTCGCCCGATGGCGCAGACGGTGAGTTTCGCCATTCTCGGAGCCCTGCTGCTTTCCCTTACTTATATCCCGATGATGTCGGCACTGATCTTACCGAAACGCATTTCAACAAAAAGATCTGTATCGGATCGCATGATGAGCTGGCTGGAGAAAAAATATACACCACTGCTGCAACTGGCCATGCGTTTCCGCAAAGCCGTGATAACCGTTACGGTTGTCTTGTTCATTGCAAGCATCTGGCTCTTCAGCCGCATGAGCGGCGAATTCATTCCGCAACTGCGCGAAGGTGATTATGCTTTTCACTGCATCCTGCCGCAGGGAACCTCGCTAAGCCAGAGCGTTGAAACATCCATGCAGGCAAGCCGCATCATCCGATCCTTCCCCGAAGTAAAAATGGTGGTGGCTAAAACAGGTTCGCCCGAAGTGCCCACCGATCCCATGCCTCCCGAAGCATCGGACCTGATCATTGTACTGAAACCGGTCAGCGAATGGACAACAACAAAAGATTACAACGAACTGGCAAGATTGATCAGCAAAAAACTGGAAACCATTCCCGGGGTTTTCTTCGAAGTCAATCAGCCGATACAAATGCGTTTCAATGAACTGATGACCGGCATCCGCCAGGACGTAGCCGTAAAAATATTCGGAGAAAACATCGACACCCTATCGAAGCTCGCTGGTATAGTAGCGCAGGTCATCCGCAGCGTGCCCGGCACTTCCGTTCCGCAAATTGAAAAAACAACCGGGCTGCCGCAGATCACGATCGATTACGACCGGGCAAAACTCGCTTCTTACGGAATGAATGTGGCCGACATCAACCAGACTGTGAGCACCGCGTTTGCCGGGCAGTCTGCCGGTGTGATCTATGAAAACGAAAGACAATTTGACCTGGTGGTGAGACTCGACAGCGCCAGCCGGCGTTCACTCGAAGATGTAAGCAATCTTTTTGTATCCCTGCCGGATGGCGGACAAATTCCTTTGTCCCAATTAGCGCGCGTGGAGTTTCGCGAAGGTCCGGCACAGATCAGCCGGGAAGATGGACGCCGGAGAATCGTGATCGGCTTCAACGTTACCAACCGTGATGTAAGCAGCGTAGTAAAAAATATACAGGAAAAACTGGATGCCGCTTCGCTCCTGCCCACCGGTTATTATTATACGTACGGCGGTACATTTGAAAACCTGCAGGAAGCATCGGGACGATTGAAGATTGCCGTTCCGATTGCGCTGGCATTGATCTTTGTGTTGCTTTATTTTACCTTCCGCTCTGCCGGGGAAGCCGCTTTGATCTTTACGGCTATTCCCATGAGTGCCATCGGTGGTGTGTTTGCTTTACTGCTGCGCGATATGCCTTTCAGTATTTCAGCCGGCGTTGGCTTTATTGCCTTGTTCGGTGTGGCCGTGCTGAATGGCATTGTACTCATCAGTACGTTCAATCAATTGCAGAAAGAAGGCGTGCAGGATATCTATCAGCGCGTGATCGAAGGCACACGCATCCGCCTGCGGCCGGTATTGATGACGGCCATGGTTGCGTCGCTCGGATTTATTCCGATGGCCTTGTCTGCCGGCGCGGGTGCCGAAGTACAAAAACCGCTGGCTACCGTTGTGATCGGCGGATTGGTAACAGCAACATTCCTCACACTATTCGTATTACCGCTTCTCTATATTTTATTTTACTCCGTAAAAAAGAAAAAAATGAACCCACCGGTTTCCGCATTGATAGCCGGGCTGTTGCTTTCCTTTTCCGCATTGAATGCGCAACAGCGCACAGGCATCGATCCCTTGCTGCAGCAATCGGTCGGCAACCTGCAATACGGTATCAATCAGCAACAGATCAGCCGTTCGCAGACACTTATCCGCAGCGCCGGTATGTTGCCCAAGACCGGCGTGTTTGCCGAGAATGAAGACTTACGCCCCAGCGACAACAAAGGCATCCTGAAAATCGGCGTTACGCAAAGCATTGCCTGGCCGGGATTGTACGCGGCACAAAAGAAAGTATACAGCGAAGAGCTGGCCTACTATCAGCTCAATACAAAACAACTCGATGCCGATATCCGGAGGCGGACGCGGGCGGTATACTATCAATTGTGGTTTTTGCAGGACAAGCAGAAATTATTTACACGGCTGGATAGTTTGTACCGCTCGCTTGCACAGGCGGCCACCCTTAAAGTAAAAACCGGTGACAGTCCGGGACTGGACAGCATTGCGGCCAATGTACGGTTACAGGAGGTCGAAGCACAACGACAACAGGTAATGCGGGATATGGAAATACAACAACGCGCGCTTCAACAGTTATTAAATACGACAGTTGTTTATCTGGCCGAAGAAAAGAAACTGGAAAAGCTGAAGCCGCTGGACGCCAAGGATAGTCTGCATCCGCTGATGGCATTGCGGCAACAGCAGATCGGTATGGCCAGCGCCGCGGTAAATGTAGCCAGGAATGAAAACCGTCCGGAATTTTCCGGGCGTTTCTTCAGCCAGCGTCTCTATGGCATGCGTGATCCCTTCAGTGGATTTTCGGTCAGCGCGGCGTTTCCGCTTTTTGGCAGAGGTGCCATGCGGCAGAAAGTAAAAGCAGCGCAGCAGGAAGTAGCCGTGCAGCAAAAGCAACTGGCTTACCAGCAACAATTATTTGAAACGGAAAAAGAACAGGCGGCCAAAGAAGTAGAGAAAAACAATTCATTGCTGCAATTTTATGAAAATGCAGGGCTGCGGCAGGCCGATGCTATTATCAGTGCAGCAGGACTGGCCTATCGCGCGGGTGAGATCAGTTTTGCAGAATTATCACAATACTTAAGCCAGGCCATCGACATACAACGGAATTACCTGGAGCAATTGAATGCCTACAACCAGTCCGTTATTCATTATGATTATTTCCTTCATCCATAGTTTTCTTTTTATGAAAAAATATTTTTTCCCGATACTGCTCCTTTCATTGGCAATTTTTTCCTGCGGACAAAAAGACAGCGTTAAGCCTGCATTACCTGCTGTGCAGGAACAAGAAGAAACACACAGTGATCTGATCAGCATGACCGGTGAGCAGATCCGTAGTATCGGCTTGCAGACCGGTGCTATCGAAGAAAAACAATTGACCGCATCGCTGCGGACGACGGGCGCGTTGAGAGTGCCGAACCAAAACAAAGCAGTGATCAGTCCGGTTTATGCCGGCATGATCAAAACCCTGCTGGTACAACCCGGCAGCCATGTACAAAAAGGACAGGTAGTGGCGACTATCAGTAATCCTGATTTTCTGCGTACGCAGGAAGATTACCTGACGGTGAATGCGCGGATCCGCCTGGCAGAGCAGGAATACCAGCGTCAGCAGGAGCTCAACCAGGGCAATGCAGGTGCTTTGAAAAACCTGCAGGCGGCAGAAGCCGAACGGCAGGCATTGAATACGCGACGACTGGCATTGGCGCAGCAATTGAGATTAATGGGCATCGATCCGGATAAACTATCGGCAGGCAAACTAATATCCGTTCTTTCGCTGCGCACACCCATCGCGGGTGTGGTGAGTACGGTTACGGCAAAGATGGGTAGCTACGTTGATGTGAGTACCCCCGTAGCCGAGGTAGTAGACAACAGCCAGTTGCACCTCGATCTTTTTGTTTATGAAAAAGACCTGAACAAACTGCGCAACAACCAGCGTATTCATTTTACGATGACCAATAATCCCGGCAAAGAATACGATGCGGAGATTTATTCATTGGGATCATCTTTTGAAGACGAAACCAAGGCGGTGAGCGTACATGCGCGTGTGATCGGCGATAAGACCGGACTAATCGATGGCATGAGCATCACGGCGCTGATCAGTCTGGATAAAATTGCAACCCCTGCGGTTCCCTCCGATGCCATCGTAACGTACCAGGGACAGGACTATGTATTTGTGGTCGATGAACCCGAGGCAAAGAAAGAGGCAACCGGTCACGGTCATGACCACAAAGAGACAACGCCAACCGTAGAGATTATTTATTTTAAGAAAGTACCCGTAGCGCGTGGCACAACCGAAGTAGGATATACGCAAATCACCTTACTGCAGGAAATTCCTACCAATGCCCGCATTGTAACAAAAGGTGCGTTTTTTGTATTAGCCAAACTGACCAATTCCGGTGAAGACGCACACGGACATTAATTCAAAAGTCAAAAGTCAAAATTCAAAAAAGTCGTGAGTGTAAATTATAGGCATTTTTTGCGCCTTTGCTTCTTATGCTGCTTTGCGTGAACCCGCGCAGCTTTCACGCAGAGACGCTAAGTAAAAAAGGCGCAAAGACTCATTCACTATTGACCATTCACCATTCACCATTGACCTCAACATGAAAAAAATACAACTGAACATCGGTCTGTTGCTGCCGGACGTTCCCGACGAAAAAGATGCCTGTGTCCGCCGCATACTGGACGAATTGAAAGAGGAACCCGGATTAGAAAAAGTGCATGTACTACCGGCGAAGGATACTCAACCCGCGCAGCTTTGTTTGCACATCGATACTTCGGTAACCACCATTAAAGAAGTGGAAAAGATCGCGAAGGAAGCGGGCGCACGCATCACGGAACGTTATCGCCATTTGTTGGTGGAAGTACGTGGTATCCGCCATCAGCGGCAGACCAATCTCATTGAAACACAACTACGCAATAACAAGGGAATATTGGGTGCTTCGGTATCGGGTACGGGAAACATCCTGATTGAATACGACAATACGGTAATCAACCGGGAGGAAGTAATGGCGTTGCTGAAAAAAGAGGGACTGAGCGTTGTTGAGCCTGTACAGCAGCAGGCAGCGCATGATCATGAACACGCGCATGGAGAAGAAGGTCATCATCACGGTGGCCTGCTCGGACCAAACAGTGAGTTATACTTCAGTCTTATCTGCGGGCTGTTTACCGGCATAGCATGGGCATTGGAAAAATGGGCGGACGTTCATCCCGGTATCACACTGGCTTTGTTTGGCCTGGCCTACCTGATGGGTGGCTATTATACAGCGAAGGAAGCTGTACAAACGATCGCCAAAGGAGGATTTGAAATAGACTTCCTGATGCTGGTAGCCGCTGCCGGCGCAGCGATATTGGGAAATTGGTTTGAGGGTTCGTTGTTGTTATTTCTCTTCAGCCTCGGTCACGCACTGGAACATTTTGCTTTGGAAAAAGCGCGCAAATCCATCGCTTCGCTGGCTGATCTGCGGCCCAAAACAGCCCTGCTTTCTGTAAATGGACAAATCAAAGAAGTGCCGGTTGAAACATTGCAAACCGGAGACATCATGCTGGTAAAGCCGCACAGCAAGATCGCGGCAGACGGCGTGATCGTAAAAGGCAGCAGCAGCGTGAACCAGGCACCTATTACGGGCGAAAGTATGCCGGCAGAAAAAATGGCTATCCCTGAAAATACACAAGCAGGCGGTAAGATACCCGATGCACACCGCGTATTTGCCGGCACAATCAATGGAGATGGAGCATTGGAAATAAAAGTATCCGCGAAAGCCGCCGACTCTACGTTGGCACGGCTTATACAAATGGTGAATGAGGCGCAAACACAAAAATCACCCACGCAACAATTCACCGACCGGTTTGAAAAATATTTTGTGCCTTCGGTATTGATATTGGTAGTATCGCTCTGCTTTGCGTTTCTCGTAATAGATGAATCGTTCAGGGAAAGTTTTTACCGTGCGATGTCGGTGCTGGTAGCAGCAAGCCCCTGTGCATTGGCCATCTCCACGCCCAGCGCGGTGCTGAGCGGCATAGCACGTGCTGCAAGGGCCGGTGTGTTGATCAAAGGCGGCCGGCCGTTGGAAGATCTGGGAACTCTGCAGGCCATGGCATTTGACAAAACAGGCACGCTGACAGAAGGGAAGCCAAAACTTACGTTGATAAAAACATTGTCCGACAAAATAACTGAAGCGCAATTATTGCAAATAGCGGTAGCCATCGAATCCGGCAGCGACCATCCGCTGGCGCAGGCGGTGGTAAAAGGCGGAAAAGAAAAATTGAATAACGCAACGATTGATGCCGCGGAAGAGGTACAGGCCATACAGGGAAAAGGCATCCAGGCTATGGTCAACGGACAAAAAATTGCGGCTGGCAATCTTGCTTTGTTTGAAAAAGACAATCCACCGGTTGCTGTAAGCGAGGCAGTGTACGAAGCAGAAAAAGCAGGCAACACCGTCATCCTTATCCGGAGAAATGAGGAATACATCGGTCTGCTGGGATTGATGGATACGCCACGCGCCGAAGCCAAAGAAACCATTCGCCTGTTGAGAAAAGAAGGGATTCACACCGTGGTGATGTTAAGCGGCGACAATCAAAATGTAGCAGATGCCGTGGCTAAGCAAACAGGTATCGACGAAGCCCGTGGTGGTTTGTTGCCCGAACAAAAAGTGCAGGCCATGGAAGAACTGGTGAAGCGCGAGAAAAAAGTGGCCATGATCGGCGACGGCGTCAACGATGCGCCGGCGATGGCGCGCAGTACGGTCGGCATTGCCATGGGCGCGGCCGGAAGCGATGTGGCATTGGAAACCGCCGATGTTGCCCTGATGGGCGATCGTTTATCGTTACTGCCGTTTGCGGTGGGACTGAGCCGCAAGTCGCGGCAGATCATCCGGCAGAACCTGATCATTAGCCTGGGGATGGTGGCCTTGCTGGTGCCGCTCACCATTGCAGGAGTGGCAACCATCGGACCGGCGGTGATGGCGCATGAAGGTTCTACGTTGGTGGTGGTGGTGAATGCGCTGAGGCTGCTGGGGTATAATTCAAAAGAGTGAATGGTGAATTGTCAATGGTCAATCGTCAATGGTCAATCGTCAATGGTCAATCGTGAATCGTCAATGGTCAATTGTCAATTGTCAATTGTCAATAAACAGCTGCCTTGGTTCGTGTTCTCATGAACAAACAAAAGGTTCCAGACAGCCTCCGAAAGGCTCAAGCTCAGTGCTAGGTCTAAAACCTATTACCTATAACCTATAACCTATTACCTATAACCTTATGCCTTATTCCTTATTCCTTACACCTTACACCTTACACCTTACGCCTTATTCCTTTTGGGCTATAAAAAACGGGCATTCATCGAAAAGTGAGGGTAACTCATCGAAATTCTGAAAAACGGGCAGCTTATCTTCTTTTCTTTGAACTGGTTTAGAGGGCTAAAAGACAGGGCTGAGCAACCTTTCCAGGTTATTCAGCCCTTCTTGTTTTAATGACGAGTGAACCGTGATTACCGACGGTGCCGGTTCACGCAAAGGCGCTTAAGGAGCAAAGGCGCAAAAGCCTATCACTTAATACCTATTACCTATCGCCTTATGCCTTACGCCTCATACTTACCAGCGAATTCCTTCGCAAATTCTTCCAGCTTGATGGCTCCTGTTACCGGTGCGCCTTGTTTGATGAAATCGGCAGGAATGATTCCTTTGCGGAAACCTGCGCCCATCTCTGTATACAAGCCGGCAATTTCTTCGGGAACGCCCGCGCCCTTCATCCCTTCCAATGATTGCTCATCGGTGAATTCAACCCAGGGAAGTCCGGGTTTGCCTACTGCTGTACCGAGTGCAGTGGCTACTTCAGCCGCTGTGCGGTAGTCGCTCACCACATAGCGCACTTCATGACCATTGCCCGGCTCCTGCAAAGCTTTCGCTACGGCTGCAGCAATGTCATTCGGATGAACGAGGGGGATTTTAGTGGCCGCGGGATAATTGCCACCAAGGATGTCCTGGTGTTTGATCAGTGGAATATCATTGTATGAATTGATATAAAAATAGCCGGCACGGAGGTAAGTAACCGCCACCTCTTTCAGTTGCCGATAGCTTTGTTCAACGGCATACAAACCACCGATCGGACCATTGCCTTCGGGATGATCGGCGCCGACACTGCTCAGCAACACCACACGCTTCACACCACTGCGGCGGATGGCTTCAGCCAGCGCCTCACCTGCAGCCGCGGTATTGGCTTTGACGTTTTGTCCGCCGAGATTGGGGGGAGTCATGGTATAAATGGCATCGGCACCTGTAAAGGCCGAAGTCAGGAAACTGATGTCATCGATGGAGCCGATGGCGGCTTTTGCACCGAGCGCTTCAATGTCGCCGCGACGGGCATCCCGGCTGCTGATAACTGTTACATCGTGGCCACCTGCGATGAGTGACTGTGCCAGCGGTTTGCTGATATTACCGAGCGAGCCTGCAATTGTAATCTTCATGGTATTTATTTGTTTTATTGAAAAGCAAAGCTAACTTTGTACTTACTTTTTTACAAGTACTTACCCCAAAGTATGTATCATGGCAGCAGTGAAAGAACAATCAACTATTCAGGCCAATAAGCGTATTGCGCAGGCCCAATGCCCCGTGACCTATGTAATGGAAAAGATCGGCGGCTACTGGAAACCGATCATCCTATATCATCTCGCGGCAGGTGACAAACGTTACAGCGAGTTAAAAAAAGCGATCCCCGCCATCACGGAGAAAATGCTGATCCAGCATCTCAAGCAATTGGAGCAGGATAACCTCGTGATCCGCGAGGCACGGCCCGTGGTGCCGCCCTATGTTACCTACCGGCTCACCGCTGCGGGACATGGATTGCAACCGGTGATCCAGGCTATGGCAGCATGGGCCTTTAAGGATATCAAAGGGAGTTTTAAAGAGAAAGCGACGCGCAAATCAAAAGCGGCCGTTGCTGCGTGAGGGATAGAAAGGGGAAGTACCGGCTTTAGCCGGTACCGAAGCCCTGCATAGCCCGGCCGCGCCGCAGGCGCGGACACGCCCAAAAAAAGAAAACCAACTATTATTCACCTTTCCATGCAGTACCAGACTTTCTCCCCATCACCCGGCCTTGCCGATCTGATCGATTGTTACTGGACACTCGACGACGACGCTGATAGTCCAGCAGCGAAACAAACCATTGTTCCCGATGGCCGCATGGAAATGATCTTTCACCTCGGCGATCTTTATCAGCAATACCTGCCCGATGATACCAGCATCATTCAGCCACGCTCCTTTGTGATCGGGCAACTTACGCGTCCTTTGACGATCGAACCAATGGGCAGGACGGCTATTTTCGCTGTTCGTTTTCAACACGACGGAATGCTTCCCTGGCTTTCTGTTCCTTTGAAGGAACTGGAAAATCGCGCCGTCGCGCTTGAGCAATTGTATGGGAAAGATGGTTTGGCGCTGGAACGGCAAATACAAGCCGCTTCGTCGGTGGATGACCGCATTGCCATCACCGGGAACTTTTTGACTAACCGGCTCGGATCAACCGATGAAATTGTGGCCCGGGCTGTGGATACGCTGCTCGAAGCGAATGGCCAGGTAACCGTAAAAGATATCTGCCAGCCGCTGCCGATCGACCGGCGTCAGCTCGAACGCCGCTTTTCGGCAAGTGTTGGACTCAGTCCCAAACAACTCGGGCGGATCATCCGTTTTCAGTCGGTGATCCGCCGCCTGCTCGACGGGCAGTTCTCTTCTTTTACATCGCTGGCTTACGACGGGGACTATTATGACCAGGCGCATTTTATCCGCGACTTCAAAGAATTTACGGGTTATACACCACGGGAATTTTATGGCGACAATCTCCGGATGTCTTCCTTATTTTACGGTACGCAGGACTGATGACGCATTTGTACAATTCGATCTGCGCACTATTTCTTCTTTTTGTCAAACCAAAAAGAATGCATTTTATGAAAAGAAATCATTTTGCTTTTACGACCCTCTTATGCCTGTTGCTTCCATTTATACACAACCATACGCATCCGGCTAAATGGCTTGCCGGCACCTGGGAATATAAAACCGCGAGAGGCAGTATTTTTGAAACATGGGAAAAGGCAAACGACAGCTTGTTGCTCGGTCGCTCTTATCGTTTGCGTGAAAAAGATACTTTACCAATGGAAACGATCCGGCTGATCCGGGAAGGCGACAGCCTTTTCTATATTCCAACCGTACAGGATCAGAACGGCGGCCAGCCTGTTCGCTTTGCAGCCACGGTGGTGAAGGACAATGAATTGTTGTTTACCAATCCTGCGCATGATTTTCCGCAATGGGTCTCTTACAAACTGATCCGTCCTGATTCGCTGGTAGCATCGATCGGCGGAATATTGCAGGGCGAAGAACGCAGGCAGGTATTTCCCATGAAAAAAATCCGTTGAGCCGGCTTTTCTTCGTTGCCGGTAAAGCTTCCTTCGCCGGAAATAATTAATCGTTCGCAGATATCTTTTGTGCAAGCTGTGGCATTGAGCGCTATTTGTACTAAAAAAGATGATCAGCACATTAAAGACATGGCCGGCCTGGATAAAAGTATCCGTTTATTTTATCATTCTCTGGTTGGGCACCCTGCTCGCCGGCACCATAAACGTTCTGAATGATTTCTCGTTTTTCCTGGCCGTAGCGGTGTTGGTGGCCATGGCATTTACCGGCTCGCTGCGGAAGGCAACCGTTGGTTGCGGTTTCTTTCCGCAACGAAGACAACATTTAATACAGTTTGCTGCGGGACTGGCTGGCGGCATTTGCATGCTGTTAATTACCGTATTCATTACGTTTCTTTTGACTGGTGACAATTGGAAGCTCAATCATCCTCCTTCCCTTCCTTTACTATTACTCACATTTGCCTTCTGCCTTTGGTCGGCTTTTGTGCAGGAAGCTGTTTTTCGCGGCTTCCCTTTCCAGGTGATGCTGCAACGTTACGCTCCGTGGATTGCACAATTGGTCATTGCTATTCCTTTCGGCCTGATGCATGTGAAGCAAGGCATGAGTGGCCAGGAAATGTTCATCACCATGCTTTGCACCGGAATGGGTTCGCTATTATTTGGCCTCGCCTATATCCGGACACGCAACCTGATGCTACCGATTGGTTTGCATTGCGGCTGGAATTACGCACAGGCACTGATACCACGAACGCAGCCAGGTAATACATCCGATAGTCTTGTTATTGTTTCCGGCAATGTTGCGGATTACAATTTTCTGAATGTGATCGCTCCTTACTTATTGGTAGTATCCCTCGCAATCCTGCTCTTATTGTTTACGGGCCGGAATTTTCGTCAACCTCAACCATCAACAATACCCCACCCTTTTTAAGAGCCGCCATAACCATTTTGTTCATCTATCTTTATTACGGAAAAATTAAAGGCGGCAATGCCGTGCCGGCAAAAAGAAAAGTATTATGACTATTTCCTTCCTGCATAATCCCGGCTTTAGACAGCGATTGATCATGCATGTGCTGTTCTGGATACTATTCTTTGCGGCCCGCTTGTATCTTACGGTCATTACCTTCAATGTATACAGCCAGTTCCCCTTTTCGCTCACAGTACTGCTGACACTGTCCAATACTCTTTTTGCGGCTGCTGTTTACTACTTCATCACTTACCTGCTATGGCCGCTTGTTTTGAAGAAAAAATACCTGCTGAGTTTTTTCATCATGGTGTCGGTAGTCAGTATTTACACCTTTGCAGATGCGTGGACCGAAAAGCAATTGATAACAGCTTGCAGTTTCTGTCTGGCCGACCTCCGGCTGACCCAGCCAGCTTACTATGCACTGATCACTTCTGATCTGATCAATATCTTCCTTAAACGTTTTGTTACATTGGGCACACCCGTATCGCTGCTGCTGATGCTGAGTATTCCGCTCTGTATTAAATTTGCGCTGAACGGGTGGCGACAGCAAACAAAAGCATTGCAACTGGCAAAAGAAAACATCGAATTGGAATTTAATTTTTTGAAGGCGCAATTAAATCCGCATTTCCTGTTCAACTCGATGAACAATATCTACGGGCTCATACTTTCCGGCCAACAGGAAAAATCTGCCCGCCTGGTGACACGTTTGTCGGACCTGCTGCGTTACCTGCTTTATGAGTCAAACAGGCAATACATGGCGCTTGGCCGGGAAATCAAATTAATGGCGGATTACGCGGAACTGGAAAGGGTGCGATTAAACTATACAACGCTGGAGTTCACCCATTCGATCGATCAGCAATCCTATCAGATCGCGCCTATTCTCTTCATGCCACTGCTGGAAAATGCTTTTAAATTTTGTCCCGATCAACCGGGATCGTTTATACTCATTCATCTTGAAGTACAGAAAGCCGGACTGTATTTTAGTGTCACCAATACCATCTCTCCCGATTATCAACCTGAAACAGCAGGAGGCATCGGTCTCAATAACCTTAGCAAAAGGCTCAATCTCTATTATCCGGGCCTTCATTATTATGAAGTGAGGACCACCAGCGATACTTATACGGCAACTATTCAATTAACCCTGACATGAAACCAATCAAATGCCTGATAATAGACGATGAACCCATTGCGCGTGAAGTGCTGAAAGTGCATATCTCGAAGCTGCCCGAACTTCAACTGGTGCAGGAATGCCGCAACGCCGCTGAAGCAACGGAAGCCTTGTACGAACACGAAATAGATCTGCTGTTTCTTGATATCCACATGCCGGTGATCACGGGTACGGAATTCCTGCGTTCGTTGCGAAACCCGCCGCTCGTGGTCTTTACCACGGCTTACGATAATCATGCGGTGGAAGGATTTGAATTAAACTCTGTCGACTACCTGTTGAAGCCAATCAGTTTTGAACGTTTCTACCAGGCAGTGCAACGTGTGCGCGAACGATTGCAGCTTCATGCAAAACCGGCACCGGTTCAAACCGATCATTTTTTTCTCCGCCAAAACCTTAAGTTGATTAAAGTAGCTTTTGCAGACATCAATTATATACAGGCGGAGCGCGATTTCTGTTCGCTTTACATGACCAATGGCAAGAAGCTGCTGGCGGGTATGCAACTGAAAACATTTGAAGAAATGTTGCCTGCAGCATTATTTATGCGTGTACACCGTTCCTACATTGTACAGTTGTCACGGATCAACGCCATTAATGGCAATACGCTGGAAACCGGCACTGCAGTCATTCCCGTGGGAAACAGCTACAGGGACGATTTCTTCCGGCGGATAAAAACAGGCTAGCTACTTCGTCGTATTCATCTGCTGCTCCCATACCAGTTTATCTGCTTTGTCAAATACCGGATGCCGGTGAAATGGGTTTTGTTCTGAAACAGCTCTCCTTACTTTGACCAACAGTCAGTGGAAGACAATTAACCGTCAACGGGTAATTTTTCTTTGTTCCATACTATTGGCTGTAGACTTTTGAAAGTCTTCACGGCATTCTTTAAGTGCTTCATCGTAACCTACGCGGTCTTTGAAAGCAGCGGGATTGTAGCGCACGCCGGGCTTGTGCTTTTTGTGCAGGTCGAACTGACCGGCATGTGAAGCCACCCATATATCGAAATTAAGCGCCTTCATGGCATCCAGTGTATAAGCATAATCGTCGGCGATATGGGGATAGGCGGGAATATCATTGAAATGTTTATCGGTAACAATCGTGGGTATGTTAGCGATAAGGACACGCCAGGTTTTCTGTTCATCTTTAACATCGAGCAGGAAACTGCAGGAGCCTTGTGTGTGGCCGGGATGGTGCAATAGCTTCAGGTGGTTGTTGCCGAGGCTGATGGTATCGCCGTCGTTGAGTAATTTGTCGATACGTACGGGACGAAAAACCGGGTCTTCGCCACCCAATGCATAATCGGAAGTACCGCCGTCGGCCACCACTGCCGAATCACCGCGGTCGACGAAGAAACGTGCACCGGTCATATCCTGAACGGCGGCCATGGCACCAAGGTGATCGTAGTGCGCCTGCGTAGTCAATAATATTTTTATATCGCTGAATTTGAAGCCAAGTTGCTCCACGCTCTTGCGGATCATATCGGCAGATGCCGCGAGTCCGGTATTGATCAGGATATGTCCCTGTGGCGACGTAACCAGGTAACAGGCCAGATCATAGGTGCCCACATAATACAGGTTGCCCGCAATGCGGAATGGCGCATATGGTTTGGCCCAATCCTGCGTATAAGGTTTGGGTTCCTTCACGGTCTGGCCTTGCGATGAAAGGCAAAAACCACCTAAAATCACGATAAAAAACAACAAACGTATCATGCTATAAAACTATTGGATTTCCTTAATTCAGCAGTGATTGTTAATAATATTTCTTTCTTTATCTTTCATAAAACTTGTGCGTATGAAGGTGGACGTTGATACCGGCAAATATGAGCTGGAGCGGTTCCTTGACGGATTTCCGGCGTTGGCAGATCATAAGCTGCAATTGATGGACGAATTGCAAACAATTGCTTTTTCGAAAGGAAGCATACTGATCCGGGAAGCGCAGCCACTGAACTATTGTTATTTTGTACTGAAAGGCTGCATCCGTCAATATGTGAACGATGACGGAGTGGAAAAAACGATCAACTTCTTTACCGAACACCAGGGTGTGGTCTCCTTTTCGGCAGGTCCGGACAACAGGTTCTCCGACCATTACCTGGAGTGCCTGGAAGAATGTATTGTGATCCGTGGCGAAATGAACGGAGGTGAAGACATGCTGAAACAAATACCGGCACTGCGCGAGATCATCGGGAAAATGATCGAAGCCGATCTGGGACAAACACAGGAAGAATTGAAAAGGTTTATATTATTATCGCCCGAAGAACGATATGGTTATTTGTTGCAGCAACGTCCGGAGCTGGTTGCACGTGTGCCGCAGAAATACATCGCGAGTTATTTAGGCATGGCACCTGAGTCGTTTTCGAGAATGAAAAGGCGAATCGTGAATCGTCAATCGTGAATGGTCAGCTGATGATACACGAAGCCGCGGTTCACACAGAGGCGCAAAAACTTAAAACCTACAACCTATAACCTAAAACCTACAACGGCTGTTTACTTATTACTTATAACCTATAATCCACCACGCTCATGCACACCGGAAAACGCTTTACTCCTCTTGAATTTGCCAAATGGACACGCAAGGATACTTACTGGATGTTACTGCTGGCAACGGTGCCTACCATTCTTTATGAAGTCGGACTTAAATTTCTGGCCATCCCACTGGCACCGGTAGCCATACTCGGCACATCGGTCGCGTTTATTGTCGGTTTTAAAAACAATGCCAGCTATAGCCGGCTCTGGGAAGCGCGGCAGATCTATGGTTCCATCATCAACGACAGTCGCAGTTTTGCCTATACCCTGCGCGATGCCTTGGGCACCGATAATAATAATATCATTCAACGGATGTTTTACCGGCACTTCGCGTGGCTGACCGCCCTGCGTTATCAATTGCGGGAACCACGCAGTTGGGAAAACATGCAGCGCGACAGCAACCAGGAGTTTCAAAAAGAACATTACAACATACCCGAGCGGCAAACCAAACTCGAAGATGAATTACCCAAATTCCTTTCACCGGAAGAAAGCCAATACATTCTTTCAAAAAAAAACCGTGCTACACAGCTCACCGCCCTTCAGTCCGAAGAACTGGCAGCCTTACGGCAAAAAGGATTGATCAATGATTTTCAGTGGACGCAGTTGCAGCAGGGATTGATGAAGTTTACCGACGACCAGGGCCGCGCCGAAAGGATCAAGAATTTTCCTTATCCGCGCAACTTCTCCTCCATCGCCACTTACCTGCTTTTTATTTTTGTGGTGATGGTACCATTCGGATTGCTGCGTGAGTTCGACAAATTGGGAGTAGGTACTTTTCTTGAGGGCTATTCCATCTGGCTTAATATTCCTTTTTCCGCTATTGTTACCTGGGCCTTCCACACACTCGATACCGTAGGTGAAAGCTCGGTCAACCCGTTTGAAGGTAGTGCCAACGACGTACCCATCACCCAGATCAGCCGCACGATAGAAATTGATATGCGCGATATGCTGAATGAAGCTGCCCTGCCGCCACCCGTAATGCCGGAAAATAATATTGTTTTGTAAACGTCAGTAGTGACGGATTTTTTCTTCTTCGATATCAATGTGGTGAAGATATTTCCGGATCAGGTCTTCGTCCATATGTCCGTCAGTCCTGTTGCGTTCGAGCAGCCATTTACGTTGTGCCTCGAGGACTTTTAAGTAAATACTCCGGGTGGCTACAGGCATAACAGGATCTGAATCGTCACGGCTTTTTTCACGCCACTTCGTCGCCATGTGTTCCAGCATCGGGTGATCTTTCAACTCCTGCTGGTGATTGGCCGAGAGATATTCCAGTGAACTGCGTGCCAGTTCCCGCCGGATCAATACTTCCGCGGCTTCTTCATCGCCATAATCGTCGTAATAGGGCGGCAGTTTAATGGCCTTGATCAGATAAGGCAGGGTCAATCCCTGCAGCAGCAGCGTTACCAGAATCACGACAAACGTGATAAACAAAATGAGGTTGCGGTGCGGGAAGGGCACGCCCTCCGATATGTATACAGGTATAGACAATGCCGCCGCAAGTGACACCACACCGCGCATGCCTGTCCATCCCAATAAAAACGGACCGCGTAAGCCCGGACTTCTTGCATCCGCCACCGTGATAAAATTGCGCATGATCAGCGTTGTTACTACCGCACCAAAGGCGGAAAGTATGCGCGTAACAATCAGCACGGCGGTAACGATCAATCCGTATCCAATGGCTTCATTCACCGCAACGCCTTCTGTCTTCAGCCCATCGGTGATCTCCGGCAGGTCGAGACCGATCAGGAGAAACACCAGGCCATTTAAGACAAACGCAAGGCTTTCCCATACATTCACTCCGCGCAACCGGGAAGCACTGCTGAGAAAGCGATGCCGTTTGTTGGACAATAACAATCCGCCGCTCACTACGGCCAGCACGCCCGAGCTATGCACTTCCTCTGCTGCAATGTACATCGCATACGGTGTTACGATCGTAAGAATAATATCCATGCTGGCATCTGTAGGCAGGTATTTGTGCGCTTTCATAAAGATCAACCCGACCACTACACCGATGCCTACTCCACCGATCACCATCCATACAAAATCCAGCGCAGCATCGTACCAGATGAATTGCCCGGTAGCCACGGCCACTAACGCAAAACGGAAAATGATGAGCGAAGAAGCATCATTCAGCAGGCTCTCTCCTTCCAGGATCGACGATACGCGTTTAGGTACTTTTACAAAACGCAGAATAGCGCCGGCACTCACAGCATCCGGTGGGGAAACGATACCGCCGAGCAGGAAACCGAGTGCCAGGGAGAAACCGGGAATAAAATGATTGGCGACGAAAGCCACAGACATCGCTGTAAGGAATACCACCACAAAAGCAAAACTTCCGATAATGCGCCGCCAGCGCCACAGCTCCTTCCAGGAAATGGCCCAGGCCGCTTCGTATAAAAGAGGTGGCAGAAAAATAATAAAGATCATTTCCGGATCAATGTGCAGCACAGGCACGCCGGGAATAATGCTGATGAGCAACCCTGCTACAACCAGTAAAACGGGGTACGCAATTTTGAGTTTGTTAGCCAGCATGATGAGCAGGACGATCGCTACCATCATGGCGAGGTACAAGTGAAAGTGTTCTACCATCGGAGTGTTTGTGTGTTTATGCCCTAAATTTAAGGGATTAGCCGATGCAGAAACTTGCTCAACTTATTTTTTGATTTCAGGCGTTTTTCATGCTCATCAGCTTTTTGTGTTTCCGGCCCCATGCGTCGAGTTGTGCGATCAACGGGCCAAGGTCTTTCCCGATCTTGGTCAGTTCGTATTCTACCCTGGGCGGCACTTCGGCAAACACAGTCCGTTTGACAATCTTTTGCTGTTCGAGTTCGCGCAATTTCAAGGTCAGCATGCGCTCGGTGATGCCGGGTATTTTCCTGCGCAGTTCACCAAAACGGTGTTTCCCTAAAATGAGATAAGAACAAATAGCCAGGGTCCACTGGGTACCTAATATACTGGCCGCGTAAACTTCCGGGCACGCTTCGTTCATTATTTTCCTGTTCTCAAAATTGGTCGAGCTCTCTTTTATTTGTCCCATTACTTACTTTTTTTATAGTACCCTACAATCTGCTGCAAAGATACCGGAAGCGGGGTAACCGCGTTAATTTTGTACGATGAAAACGCTGATCATTATCAACCACCCCGACATCAACCATTCGGTTGTTAATAAAAGATGGATGGAGGAATTAAGCAAATATCCCGGCGAGTTTACGCTGCATCATCTCGATGCCGTTTACCCGGATGGCATTATCGATGTGGCCCGTGAGCAGGCGCTGGTGCAACAATTTGACCGCATCATATTCCAGTTTCCTTATTACTGGTTTTATGCGCCGCCGATGCTCAAGAAATGGTTCGATGAAGTGTTGTTACACGGCTGGGCTTACGGCAGTAAAAGTGGCTATAAATTACAGGGAAAGAAAATCGCGCTGGCGATGAGTCTTGGTGTAGACGAAGAAGAATATGCTCCCGGTGCACGGTATCGTTATGACCTGAAGACATTGACCGCACCTTTTGAATTGACTTTTGAATACGTCAAAGCAGAATACCGGCCTTTCTTTGCCTTCTACGGGCTTGAATATAATCTTTCTAAAGAACGGTTGGAGCAGAGCGTGGTGGATTACCTCGCTTACTTAAGGAAGTTTTGATCAGGATATATTTTTCCCCTGCATTCTTTTTAGCCCTGCATGTAATCCTTTGCTGATCATTTGTCCATATCCATCATCCTCCAAAAACGACTGACAGGAAAGGCCTGCCTGGTAATGCAGAGATGCCTGTTCGAACTGTTGAAGATCTTCGTAACATTTGCCGACATTCAGGTAGAGGGAAGGCAAGGCAGCTTTTACCGTGTCGTCCTTAATCTGTAATGCGTGCTGCAGTGCCCGCCTATCCCATGTTAATTTCCCTTCAACATCCGGCTGGTGTCGCGCCAGATAATGCGCCGCGGTAAATTTCTCTACATCGTCTTTGGCCTTTTCCCATGCTTCGTTGAACAACTGCGCAGCTTCAGCGGGCTTGCCATGCCCTTCCATTTCCATTCCTTTTGCGCAAAGGCGCACTATCTCGTTTTGCGGATCAAAATGCATGATTGAAAATAAATCTCTGGCAGCAGGTATGCTTTATGAATGATGACAAACCGGGTTAAGAGAGAGACAAAGCATCGTTTTTGTATCTTAAATAGAAGTTGTTATTTGTCTTTGAAAGCGGCTACCAGCAACTTCTCCACCCGTTTGATCTCGTTTTCGTAAAGCGGTTGTTTTCTTCTTCCAAAATACAAAATATTTTCCGCAGGTTTATAGCCCTCCCAGAGTTTGGTGATGTTTCCTTTCTCGATCGCCTCGCGGCAGAGAAAATCCGGGATAACGGCCAGCCCTTTTCCGATAGATAAACAACGTGTGATGGAAAATTTGTTCGGTACAATATAATTTGGGACAAAGCCCGGCAATTCATCAAAATTTGATTGCCAGAATTGTGTCAGCGCTTCCATGTCCGCAGCGGTGCTATACCACAATTGCGACCGCATCCATCCGGCGAGTTTTGCTTTATCTTTTTTCTGCCGTGCGGAGCGGAACCCCGACAGATCTGTTCCCTTACCGGCAATCAGCACCAGTCTCTCTTTGGCAAAGGAATGAAAGACCAGGTTGGAAGCATTGCTGGTAGTGGTGGTGAGTACCAGGTCCACCGATCCATTTTCCAATAACTGTATTAATTGCGGGCTGCTGCCGAATTGCATCATGAGGTTGAAGCCGAGTTCAGGAATATGTTGCTCCAATACATGCTGAAAGGTTTCCACGCACATGCCCACACTAACGGTGGCCGCCACATCACCGGATTTTCTCCGGAACCTCGTTTCGATATCTTCCAGCGTGGTGAGTGCGTGCAGCAATTGCTGATACAGCAATTTGCCTTTTTCAGTCGGGATCATTTTACGCGGTGTGCGCTCAAACAAAGGAAATCCGGTATAGGCTTCCAATGCATTCAGATGCAGGCCCACACCCGGTTGCGAGATGTACAAGTCTTTTGCTGCGCCGCTCATGGTGCCTGTATCGTAGACCGCGCGGAAGGTCCGGAACCATTCTAAGTTACCCTGCATATCAAATAATAATTATAGATAGATCAAAGTTAACCTATTTTAGTTATAGATGCGCCGGGGTTATTTTTGCTTTATAAAATCGATTCAACACATGCAAAAGATATTCGTCATTAACGGCGGGCAGCATTTTGCCCACTCCGGCGGCGCCTTCAACAAAACGCTCACAATATTGGATCAGTCTTTTTTCACTCCCGAAAACGGCTTTGAATTACAGGTCACGGACATTAACCAACCCTATGATCCGGCGGAAGAAGTAGCCAAATATGTGTGGGCGGACACGATCATTTATCATTTCCCGGTATGGTGGTTCAGCATGCCTAATAAATTAAAAGAATATATCGATGTGGTATTCACTGCCGGCCACCGCAACGGCATGTACTACAGCGACGGGCGTAAGTCGGCCACACCCGACCTTCATTACGGAACAGGCGGATTGATGCAGGGAAGAAAATACATGGTGACCACTACGTGGAATGCACCCGAAACAGCTTTCACGTTACCCGGTGAATTTTTCAACCAGACAAGCGTGGATGATGGTGTGCTTTTCGGCTTCCATCGCATGAATGCTTTTCTTTCTTTGGAAAAAATCGAGGGCATTCATTTTCATGACCTGGAGAAAAATGTGACGCAGCAGCAAATCGAGGATTACAGCAGGCGATATGTCCGTCATCTCGAACAAAGTTTTATTTCTTCGAAATTGTCGCTGGCGTCTTAGCGTATTAGTCCGGCAGTTGACCGTACTGATTATTATAGGTTTTTCCTGTCAGCGGATGAGTAAATTTAATAGCCGACCACACTTCATCGATGCTGAGGCAAATGCTTTCGACCATGCCGAGATCATAACCCAATTGTATCACGATTTTCATATTGAGGTCGGTATTCAATTGCCCGGCCTTTGGCCAGGAAACCCATAACATGCCTCTTTGTTGCAGGTGATCCCGCAGCCGCGGAAATTCTTTCTGAAAGGCGGTTTTTGTTTTTACAAACAAATGGATATAATCAAAACGGCCGGATAGCCTGTTTGCAATGGCAAGTTCAGGCAGTCCCGCCGTTTTCATTATTTCTTCAGGTGCATGGGCAAAATAGGCCCTCACACCGGGCCTGATGCCCATCTTGGCCGCAACAGTCTTTTTCATATACTGCCTACTACCAATTATGTACCGGATTAAACGGCAATGGCATCAATCCCATACATATTTCCAGGTGCCGTCGGATTGCTTTTTCCATACCGTATGAAAGATGCCGTGGTAGGACGTTTCTTTACCAGTCGCATCGGTGATCACCCAGCGGTATTTACCATAGGTGGAAGCCATCGTGCCGTCTGCGGATATTTCAACTTTATCCGCCGCCCAATAACCTTTGGCTTTGTTTTGCTGCCCCTGGTTGTAAAAATGATAAATAGCATCCGGTCCATAGATGAGGCTGTCCTTATCCCTTTTTATCACTGCATCGGGCGATGCATATTTACGGAAAGCGAAGGCCGCGCCGTGCTGGTTCAGATCCGCGGAGAACGATAATTCCATTTGCCTTACTTCTTCCTTTCTTTTTTCCAGTTCACCTGCCGGTAATTGTGCCTGCAACGCATGATTGATCAGTAGAAATGCACACGTACAAATGAGCCTGGTTCTTTTTAAGCATACCATTGTTGACAATTTTAATTGATAAAATAGTACCGGGCAAATGCGGCAGAAAGGAGACCTTGAGTGTGTAGTTGATGCGAATGTAGTAAACGGCCTTAATAAATAAAAGAGCGGCGCAATAAAGGATTTGTAAGAGCAGGAACTATGACGACGAACTACGCAAAACATCCATGAAAGAGCGTAGAAAACGATAAACGATTGCCGGTTACTGCCAACTGAGTGGCAGGCTCTCTTTCTTACAGGCAAACGGATCAGTCCGTAATCCAATCCGCCCGATATGTACACCATACTTTGGAGCCGCAAGTAAAAAGGCGCATGGAAATGCGCCTCGTGACCAAAGAAAGAGCCACGTCATTTAACCGCAAAGGAATAAACCGCTACCCTAACATTTTTGCCAACATCATTTTCAATGTGTCGTGATCCGGATCTTTTACTACTATCTTTCCGTTAGCATCCAGCAGGAAAGTGGAGGGATAGGCACTTATCTTGTACAGCTCTGCGGCTTCATTACGGGGCTTGAGGTCGGATAATTCTTTCCATTCGAGTTTGTCGTCGCGGATTGCTTTGATCCACTTGCCCCGATCCTGGTCAACCGATACGCTTACTACTTCAAAACCTTTCTCACGCCACGCAGCATATAACTCTCGCAGGTGTTTGTTTTCCACCCGGCAGGGCTTGCACCAAGAGGCCCAGAAATGCAGCAGTACGATTTTTCCCCTGTAAGCAGACAGTGATGTAAGAGCGCCGGTGGTGTCGGGTTGTGAGAAATCGGGAGCTGACATACCGGGAAGCAAACGAAGTTTCTGATCCAGATCGGCTACCAGTTTTTGTCCGGCCGCTGATGTCTTCAGCGATGGATCCAGGCGTGCATAAAGCTCTTTCACGGCTTGAATTTCGAGCTCCGTTTCTGCGCCGCCCGACATGGATTGCAGTTCACTCAAGGCCACGGGAGAAGCGGGATAGCCTGCCACAAATACTTCGAGGGCTTTCCAGAATGGCAGATCGGTAAAGGCCATCGTATTCTTCGGTGGTGTTGTCTTTAATTTTTCGTCGAGTATGCGGGAGTATTGCGCATACTCGCGGTTGAGCACGGTTCCTTTGACCTCTGCCGTGGCGGCCGAGTCCTTACTCGTGAGCTGTACCACGCTGCTGTCGATAAAGAAAAACAACTCATCATAAGGCCAGGTAGCTTTCTGGCCGTTGCGGCTCAGCAGCAACGACACCTTTGCCGGAAATACCGCTTTACCCTTGTACTCGAAAGCTCCTTCTTTCAATGTACAGGAATCGAAATAAGCTTTGTCTTTCGATCCGTAACGGATATACACTTTCGCGGGTTGAGGATGTTGGCCCAACTGACCTTTTATAACGAAAGATTGTTCTTCCTGTGCCTTCGCAATGATCGTGCTGCCCAACAGGGCCAACACCGCAATGACTTTTTTAATTATATCCCGCATTTTGTGTAAGATTTGGGTTAATCGTTATTTCAGATACGGGCAAGGGCAGCAGTGTATCGGTTGCCTGCCATGATCCGCCTTTTCCCGCTGCCACACCGGATGGGCCGCGCATCAGTGCATCGAGCCTTTGCGTTCTTTTCAGGTCAAACCAGCGATGCCCCCATTCGGTGAACAATTCCACGCGGCGTTCCTGCATCACGGCGTTCAACATCGCATCAGGGGTTTGCGCACCGGAATAGTCTGCCAGTCCCGCTCTCCGGCGAATGGCATTGATATCCTCCACCGCCTGTGTTTTTCCCTGACGGGCACGTGCTTCCGCGCGAATCAGGTATTGTTCCGCTACACGCAACACCATTGCATATTCGGTGACGGCAGAACCACGCTGGTTGTTTTTATATTTCGAAACGTAATAATAGCGTGTGGCGCCTGCATTAAAACTTCTCACCCAGTTTAAATAACGTTTGTCTCTTGTTTTGTCTTCAAATGCATTTTCCAAATGACTGCTCATGGCTACGTGATGCAGAAAGCCCGGCGACTGGGTCAATGTATAAAAATAGCCCTCGAGCGTATTGGTGATGGATGGATGAACGGATGGCATCTGCCAGATAGCTTCGCTGCTGTTTTTCAAAAAAACCTGGTTAAGATCTGTTTTCAGTTCATACGCTGCAGCATTGATTACTTCGGTTGACTGCAGCTCCGCGTTTACCCAATCACCTTTATAAAGATAAACTCTTGCCAGCAGTGCCGTTGCAGCTATTTTGTTAGGCCGTATACGCTCACCCGTTTCGGCATTGTGCTGATTCAGGTATTCATTCTTTAAATGAGATTTTGCCTTTAACAGATCATCCACCATCAGCGCATACAGATCGCGCTGCGGACTTCTCGCCAGGCGATTGTTGATCCGGTAATCCGTTGAGGTTACCAAAGGCACATCGCCATATAAATTCACTGCATAAAAATTCATAAACGCGCGGATAAAATAAGCTTCACCAAGCAATTGATCTTTTACTTCGGCCCTAAGCGTGGTGGATTTACCCACTCCGTCGATCACCGTGTTGGCTACGTAAATATGTTTGAACAACTGTGACCAGAAATAGGTGCCCGGACTGGATACCAATTGATTGGTATAAAACTGTGTGGCCGCCACTCCGATAAAAAAGTTATCGGTCTCGTCCGCGGCGGTGCCCAAAAACTTACCAATACTCCAGTTTCCGTCAGCCATATTATTTATCGTGACCATGTTGTTGTAAACACCTGTCAACACAGCGGTTGCCGTTTTAGGATCGGCAAGAACCGTCTGACCGATGAGGCTGCTGTCCGGTGCGGGCACTTCCACCGCTTTCCGGCAGGAATAAAATAATCCGGTAGCTATACCCATCAACAGCAGTACAAAAAAATATTGCTTTTTCATGTTACACATTTTAAAAAGTAAGATTAAGACCGAAGGTGAGTACCCGCAGTGGTGGCAGACTCAGGTAATTTCGATTTTCCGGATCATACCCTTTGTAATCCGTGAAGGTCAGCAGGTTTTGTCCCTGGAAAAACAACCGCGCCGACTGCAGGTGCAGGGCTGACAGTATCCGCTGCGGAACCTGGTAGTTCAATGATAAATTTTTGAGCCGTACAAAGGAAGCGGTGCGCACTACCTGGTCGCTCATGAAAGCGTAGTTGGCCGAAAGCAATGTGCTGTAATCCTGGTTATACCGCTGAATGAAAGCAACATCGCCAGGCTTCTGCCAGCGATCAAGTACCGATACAGGCTGATTGGCACCGAATGTGCCGGGCAAGCCGCCCACACCTTCGTAAAAGAAGTTAAATCCTTTTTGCTGTACGAACTGCAACAACAGATCAACACTGAATTGTTTCCAGGTAACGGTATGCTGCCAGCCGCCATACAAACGCGGAGCCAGATCGACAAGGGTATTGTTATCCACGAGCGGTATAGGATCCAGCGTAATCTCTCCGTCACTTCCGCGGAACTGGTACAATCCGGTGACGGGATCAACGCCTGCATACGTGAATAATTTCTGTACCGAAAGTGGCTGACCGATGACCAGCGTTTCATTAAAACTGGACGACTCGAGTCCGGGAAATGCGAGCAGTTTGTTTCTCGGGATCGTCAGATTAATGCCTGTGCTCCAGTTAAAATCCTTGTTGCGAACAACGGTTGACTGAAGCACCAATTCAATACCCGTGTTCTGTACTTTGGCGGGAAGATTGATGGCTATAAAAGGGAATCCTGTAACAGCAGAAAGCGGCGACTGCAATAATTGGTTGGTGGAAATATTGCGGTAATAACTTGCCGAGAAACTCAGGCGGTCTTTCCAGAAGCCGAGCTCCAGCCCCGCTTCCCATTTGCGGTTTACTTCCCACGCAAGCTGATCATTGTAAAGGCTTACCGGATACAATCCCTGTGCGCCGCCATAGGGATAGGTAGTAGACATATAACGGTCGAGGAAAGTATAATCAGCCAATTGATCGTTTCCGGAAGTACCATAACTCGTGCGAAGTTTTCCGTAACTCAGTACCGGAAAAAATTGTTTCATCCATTCTTCGCTGGTAAAAATCCATCCGAGACCTGCGGCGGCGAAATTGGCAAATTGCCTGCCCGGACCAAAACGGCTGCTTCCATCCCGACGCGCCGTAACGTTTACCAGGTAACGTTCTTTCAGGTTGTAATTAATACGACCGTATCCACCGTTGTATTTATAACGGATGTCGGTCACATTATCCACGGCAATCGTTGAAGCGGCCTGCAGGTTGTTCAGCAGCTGATCAGAACTGAAACCACGGCCGGTTTGTTTGACCGCTTCATTACGGCTTTGCTGGAAACTCATACCCACGAGAAAACTTAATTTTCCTGCTCCTGTCTTTTTAACGTATTCGATCTGCGGTTCGGCAATCCAGGAAAGTGTATGAGCCGTATTGAAAGTAGCTAATCCGCTATTCTCACCCAATAAAGGATTGATGGAATTAAAAGGTTTGGTGATGCGTTGATCACTTTGAATATTGGTTACACCGAGGCTGGTGCGCAAGGTCAATCCCTCCGTAAGCAGGTAGCTGAGATTGAGATTGGCGAGGCTGTGGACATTGGTTGCTTTATAAAGTTGTTCGGTAATTGCATACGGGTTGCCTGCAATCCAGGTATTATCGGCCCAATTAAGTGTACCGTCTTCATTGTAAGGTTTGGGTGCATTGGGCGCCAGTGATGTCATTAAAAAAGTGAGATCGCTGCTGGGTAAGGTAGATTGATTGTATAAAAAAGTGCCGCGCAGGGCCGTTTGAAACCGCTGATTGCGGGAAGTAGTATTCACCCCGAAATGAAGTGAAGCTTTCTGATCGCTGTTATCGCCCGGGAAAACGGTTGTTTCCCGGTGGTAACCTGTACCAACGATGTATTGCGTCTGTGCATTGCCGCCGCTGACGGAGGCCTGCAGGTCATTGTACTTTGCCGTGCCGCCGATGAGTTTGTCCTGCCAATCCGTATAACTGTTGGGATCCCAGGTGCTGCCTCCCAACACATCAACATCGATAGCCGGATCGGGAACAGCGCCGTCGTTGGCAAAAGCTTCACGGCGCATTTCGAGGTATTGTTGTGTGTTCAGGTATTTAACGCGGCGGGTAATTTTTCCAAAACCTGTATAGGCGGAAATATTTACGCGCATGTCGCCAGCCACACCTTTACGTGTAGTGATCAGCACAACGCCGTTGGCGCCCCGGCTTCCGTAAATAGCCGTTGCATCGGCATCTTTCAATACTTCGATACTTTGAATATCATTGGGATTGATCAGGTTCAGCGGATTGCCGCCGGCGGGATTGAGATTATTATCCGACTGGATCTCGGGTGCCACCGAAAAAATAACACCATCGATCACATAAAGCGGCTCGTTGCCGCTCTGGATACTGTTCTGTCCCCTGATCTGTACCTGGAAAGAACTTCCGGGCATACCGGAGAATTGTGTGACCGACATGCCGGGCACGCGGCCGGCCAATGCCAGGATCGGATTGGATACGGGCTGCCGCGCAATATCGTCGCCGTTTACCTTGCTGATGTTACCGGTCTTCAGGCGGTTGGTGGTACGATAGTAACCGGCATTAATCGTCACTTCTTCTCCCTCGGTCGTCGCGGTTTGTACGGTGATCAGCAATTCCGTTTCCCCATTCAATTTTATTTCCTTCGGCACGATGTTCACAGCCGTGATGCGCAGGATGGCATTTTTGTCTACACCTTTTAATTCAAAATAACCTTCGTTGCTGGTACTGGTTCCCTGTTGCGAGCCTTTCACCTGTATACTTGCAGCAACGGGTTTGCCTGATTCATCTACCACACGACCGCGTATATCGATGGGCGGGATTTCCTGTATGATTACATTGCCAACAGGCGCCGGGAGAATTGCAGCAGTTTTCTTTTTCGATACAACAATCGTTTTGCTGCGGATATTGAATTCGAGTTCCTGGTTGGTAAAAATGGTTTCGAGAAATTCCAGGAGTGGCATTTCCTTTACATCGATCGTTATGGGCTTTGCATCGGCTATATGTTTTTCATTATAAAAAAAAGAATAGCCGGTTTGTTTCTTCAGCACGGTAAACACATTTTTCAGCGGAACGTTTCTGCCGGAGAACGTAACGTATTCGCCGGCCTTTTCAGCGGAAGCAGATGATACGATGAGCAATAAAAAAATGCTGATCAGTCCGGACAGCACACGGTTCTCCATGCGGAATACCGGCAACAGCGGGATAGCCTTTTGCATACAATTGCAGTGTTTGGGTTTGCTCCGGCAGCCCGGAGTAAACAATGATTAATTAGATGGAGTACTGCCAGGCGGATGAACCGACCGGCAATTGGGATGAATTAGCAGGATGGTTTAGTTGATCAGGGTATAACAGTAAGTATATTATCGTCCAACCGGAATTTTACCCCCACGTCCTTAAGCACAATGAGTACTTCTTTGAGTGACAGATCACGCGGCAGTTCTCCGCTGAAACGCTGATCGTTCACATTTCCTTCGTAACGTATCTTAATATCATACCACCGCGACATTTCCTTCAACACATTTTCCAGGGTGGTATTCTGAAAACTGAATAGACCATTCTTCCAGGCCATTACGGACTCAATATCTGCTTGCCTGGAGAGTTCAATTTTCATGTTGGTGACATTCGCCTGCTGACCCGGATTCAATGTGACAGATTTTTGTGAACGGACATCGACGACATTTACAGCGCCTTCGAGCAAAGTGACGTAAGTCTGGTTTTGATCGCGGTAGGTATTCATATTAAAATGTGTTCCCAATACTTTCACCTCTACCTCTTCACTGGCTACATAAAAAGGCTTGGTTTTATCTTTTGCTACTTCCAGGTAAGCTTCCCCGGTTATCGTTATCCTTCTTTCGTTTCCCTGAAAGGCAACAGGAAAAGTGACCGTGCTTCCTGCGTTGAGCCATACCCGTGTGCCATCGGACAACACCATATCGACAACTTTACTACCATTCGGATTAGCCAGCGTGTTGTATAATGGACCGGCAGCAACATTTCCATTGGCAGCCCGGTAGGCGAAACGGCCATCGGGTAATTTGAGGAGTTGCATGTTTCCCTGCAAAGCCAACTGGCCATCGGCGGCCTGCTCGAGATAAACCACTGTGCCATCCGCCAACGTAACCGAAGCCTTCGAATGCGACGGAGCCTTTACATCTTTCGAACCCGCTGCGGCAAGCTGCTCCGGTTGCTTTTGTGTGCGGAAGAAAGCATAATAACCGCCCGCGCCCACCAACACCAGCAACCAAACCGCCACCAAGGCTTTCAGCCAGCGATGGCCGACAGACACTACCTTTGCCGGCAAAATCGTTTGCAAAGAACTGACGGCCTTTTTCGGCAGCGGATCAACAATACCATCAAGCTGATCCCAATATCTTTTTTCCAATAATATTAACTCGTCCTGCCATTCCGGATCGGCGGCAAAGGCAGACAACTCTATTTCTTCTTCGCGGGTAATAATACCCGCTACATAACTGTCAAATAAAAAGGCAAGTCTGGCTTTGTCCATGATAAGATTCGTCTTCAAAAAGTAGTGTAAACAGAAAGTGACATGAGCGGGTATGTACTACTGGAAAAAAGGAACGTTTTTTTTCAATTTATTCCATGAAGCACAAAAATGGCCAGAGCAGGCGGGCCATAAAAGGTATCGATCTCCTGGCGGAGAATACGTAAGGCATCGGAAAGATGATTGCTGACGGTTTGCGGCCGTATCCCCAACTGACCGGCAATCTGGGCGTGGGACAAGCCTTTTTCCCGGCTCAATAAAAAAACCTTGCGCTGACTGGGTGTAAGATGATGAATACGTTGACGGATAAATTCGTGCACAGAACGAAGCGTGAGTGTTTCAGCAGGCTCGTCGTAATAAGCTGAAGCCTCGTCCCTGCTGAGTTCCGCCATGATCAGCACCTCTTTGGCGCGTCGTTGAAACTGCCGGTGTGCTTTGTAACGGACGGCTTGAAAAAGATAACTATTGAAATTTTCGACAGCGGAAAGGCGCTCGCGGTTTTTCCAGATATCGAGGAAAATATCATGCACGATATCTTCCGCTGCATCGGTCGAACGGGAAAGTCCCAATACAAAACTGATCAGCCGCGGACGATAATAAAAAAATAGCTTGCGAAAGGCGGCTTCATTACCTGTTGCCACCTCCCGGATGATTTCCGACTCCTGGTATTCGCTCCACTGTTGCACAGCTTAAAAGTAAATAAAGAGAGAAGCAGAAGCCGCAAACGGGGGCAGGTGACTATGCGCCGGAACCGGTTGTATATAGGTAAATAATTGACGTTCGTTTTGCGGACGTACGAATGTGCTGCCATACAGGAATATCTGGCATCGGATTAATTGCCCGACATCATTTTTTTATCGTCGCGCCAGTAAACGTATTCATGGCGTTTGAGCCATTCCGTTGTACCGGCAAACTGTACTTCTTTTTTACGCGTGAACATTCTTCTCTCCAGGCGATAAGTGAGGCGGATCATCGCTGGTTTATTGTCATTGCCATCGGTACTGTTGTGTTCAGTGGTAAATTCTACTCCATTCCCGTTTATAGCAGCAACAGCGGAAATTTTATGTCCGTCGAAAAAGCCTGTGGCCAGATCGATGTCGATCGTGTCGGCCGAATTGGCGGAAGGTTCGCCGGGATAACGATTGGTAAAAATGTACTTCTTGCCGTTTTCCAGCACGTTAACAAACAGATCGGCCTGCATGGTGTATAGTTGCCCCGAAGAATAATCAAGATACGTGAGGTTGCCCTTCCAGGTGCCGGGCAGGTACTTCAACTGATCTTTTGTCAACCTGGATTGAGCAGCAAGTTGAAAAGAAATAGCAAGGAGAAAAATGGAGAGCAACTTTTTCATGGTAATGGCCGGTTTAAGGAAAAAATCAATTCAAATATAAAATGATCTGGTAGAAAAAACAGGTTAAATGTTGGGTAAAACGTCATGGTTCCGGGGTATCGGCGAATGTATTTTGCCGAATGTCAGGCAGTGGAATAGCAATTGAGATAGACAAGATCATCAACAGTATCGAGCGGGTATCGACTGGTGAAATTTTTCAAACGGATGTGGAGCCGGTTGAATGGGAGGAAATGAAGCTGATACATAAGAAGGACGGATGGAATTTTAACTGGAAGCGGGAATGTAGATTACCGGAGCGGCGACTATATAAACTGGTCATTAAAGGCCGTTCGGAAATTCAAGGGCTTTTGAGTCTGGAGATAAAGAAAAATGAGCAACTTATAGAGATGCATTTAATAGAAAATGCTCCGTGGAATCAGGGTAAGGAAAAAGCTTTTTATGGGGTGGCCGCGAATCTGATCGCATTTGCCTGCAAGCTAAGTTATGAGGCTGGCTTTGAGGGATATGTTGTTTTTACAGCGAAAACAGATCTGGTTAACTACTACGCAGAACAAATGGGTGCGCAGTTGGTTCAGGGCAGACAAAGGATGGGGATATTCGGTACTGCGGCTAAAAAATTAGTAAATTCGCACTATGGAAACTTCAAAGTTTAGTAATAAAGAAAAACACCGTCTTCTTGAACCAATCGACTTTATTGGCACACAGGAAATGAGTGAGAGACAACGTGCATTACTAGATAAGAAAGTAGAGCGTGCATTCCGCGATTATCGTGAAAAACAGGCCACCCTTCGAGTGGCCGAAGTATCGGACCACCCTTCGAGGGGCTGAAGCATCGGCCTCAGGGACCTGTTGACTTTTTGACTTTTGAATTTTGACTTTTGAATTCTTGGCGCCTTTGCCCCTCATGCGACTTTGCGTGAAAAAAATCGGCCCTTCGAGAGGCCGAAGTATCGGCCGCAGGGACCTATTGACTTTTGACTTTTGAATTTTGACTTTTGAATTCTTAGCGCCTTTGCCCCTTATGCGACTTTGCGTGAAAAAAGCGGCCCTTCGAGAGGCGTAAGTATCGGCCGCAGAGACCTTTTGACTTTTGAATTTTGACTTTTGAATTTCTAAAGTTCCTTCCGCAAAAACTGCTCAATAAGCGCCGGTGTCAACTTTTCCGGTGAACCGTACCATACAATCCTGTTCTCATCATCGACCAACACGGTACGCGGGATAGGCATCAATCCATCCATTTCCACCAATAACCTGCGCTGTATACTTCTTGTGGTATCGCTCACTACAATCGTTTCAAAATTATTTTTCTTAAACGCTTCCGCCGCTTTTGCGGGGCGCTCGTTTGTAACAGACAGAAATACCACATTCTGCCCTTCAAACTTTCGCTTCATTTTATTAAGATGAGGCACCGCTTTCAAACAAGGCCTGCACCAGGTGGCCCAGAACTCCAGCACTTTGAACTTATTATTAAAGTTTTTGTCAGCCGGTTCATTAAGCAAATAATCAGTAAATTGAATACTGTCGGTGATCGTATTTAACAGTTTCAATTGCGGTGCAAATAAGTCTTTCTGCGCAGCAAGCCTGGCAGAAACAAGAAGCAATAAAATGAACCAGCATTTTTTCATAAATGGAAAATACAACATAATCGAGATATAGAATCCATCTATCAAAGCATAGAATCAATCAATTTTGATTATCCGCTTATTGTCATACTTTTATCACGCAGGCATATATCACATTTATCATAAACTTTTACAATGGGACAAGAATCCAACGACATCAGCAAATGCCCCTTTCACAACGGCACATTGAAACACAACACCGGCGGTGGCGGCACCCGCAACCGCGACTGGTGGCCCAATCAATTAAAGGTTAATATCCTTCGCCAGTACTCCGACAAATCGAATCCGATGGACAAAGGGTTTGATTACACCGCGGCATTCAACAGCCTCGATCTCGAAGCCGTGAAGAAAGATCTTCACGCGCTCATGACCGATTCACAAGATTGGTGGCCCGCCGATTTCGGACATTATGGCCCGCTCTTTATACGCATGGCATGGCACAGCGCCGGTACTTACCGCGTTCATGACGGCCGCGGTGGCGCCGGTCAGGGACAACAACGCTTCGCTCCGCTGAACAGCTGGCCCGATAACGTTAGCCTCGACAAGGCCCGCAGATTACTCTGGCCCATCAAACAGAAATACGGCAATAAAATTTCCTGGGCTGACCTGATGATCCTCACCGGCAACGTGGCGCTCGAATCGATGGGTTTCAAAACCTTCGGTTTTGCCGGCGGCCGCGAAGACGTATGGGAACCCGCAGAAGATGTTTATTGGGGCGCAGAAAATACCTGGCTTGGCGGCGACCTCCGCTACGCACACGGTTCCGAAGGCGTACCCAAAGAACATGGCGTCGTTTCTTCCGACGATAATGCCGATGGAAAAGTCCATTCCCGCAACCTGGAAAAACCATTGGCTGCCGTACAAATGGGCCTTATTTACGTGAACCCCGAAGGCCCCGATGGCAACCCCGATCCTATTGCCGCCGCAAAAGATATCCGCGACACATTCGGTCGCATGGCCATGAACGACGAAGAAACCGTGGCCCTCATCGCCGGCGGACACAGCTTCGGTAAAACACACGGTGCCGCGCCTTCTTCCCATGTAGGCAAAGAACCCGAAGCCGCCGATCTCGAATTGCAGGGCTTTGGCTGGAAAAATAGTTATGGCTCCGGCAAAGGCGCCGATACCATCACCAGCGGTCTTGAAGTGACCTGGACCAAAACGCCAACGCAATGGAGCAACAATTTCTTCGAAAACCTGTTTGCCTTCGAATGGGAATTGACGAAAAGTCCCGGAGGTGCCCATCAATGGGTAGCAAAAAATGCTGACAGTATTATCCCCGATGCATACGATGGCAGCAAAAAACATTTGCCGACCATGCTCACAACGGATCTGTCCCTGCGTTTCGATCCGGCTTACGAAAAAATCTCGCGTCATTTCCTCGAAAACCCCGATGCTTTTGCCGACGCATTTGCACGAGCATGGTTCAAACTCACGCACCGCGACATGGGCCCACGTGCCCGTTACCTCGGTGCCGATGTTCCTGAAGAAGTACTGCTGTGGCAGGACCCGATTCCTGCAGTTGATCATGAACTGATCGGCGATAACGATATCAACTCGCTGAAAGAAAAAATCCTTGCTTCAGGTCTGAGCGTATCCGAACTTGTGGGTACTGCCTGGGCTTCGGCTTCCACTTTCCGTGGTTCCGATAAACGTGGCGGCGCAAACGGTGCACGCATCCGCCTTGCACCACAGAAATACTGGCAGGTCAATAACCCTTCACAATTACAGAAAGTGCTGAGTGTATTGGAAGGAATTCAGAAGGAATTCAATGGCACCGGTAAAAAGGTTTCCCTCGCGGATCTCATCATACTGGCCGGAAATGCCGGTATCGAAAAAGCGGCGAAAGACGCAGGACACAACGTAACCGTTCCCTTTACCGCAGGCCGCATGGATGCTTCACAAGAACAGACTGATGTTGAATCATTCGGTTATCTCGAGCCACTGGCCGATGGATTCCGTAATTACCGCGCCGGCAAAATGTCTATCGCCACTGAAGAGTTGCTGATCGATAAGGCACAACTCCTCACACTCACTGCACCCGAACTCACCGTATTACTCGGCGGACTGCGCGTGTTGAACATCAACTATGATGGTTCCCAACATGGTGTGTTCACAGCTACTCCCGGTAAACTGACCAATGATTTCTTTGTAAATCTGCTCGACATGAACACGGCCTGGAAAGCAACGTCGCAGGACAGAGAACTTTATGAAGGCAGCGACCGCCGCACCGAGGAAGCGAAATGGACCGCTACACGCGCCGACCTGGTATTCGGTTCCAACGCAGAACTCAGGGCAATCGCCGAAGTATACGCAAGCGCCGACAACAAAGACAAATTCCTGAAAGACTTTGTGGCAACATGGACCAAGATTACGAATCTTGATCGCTTCGATCTGGCTTAATGAAAGACTAAGGATAAAGAAAGGCCTCCGGAAACGGGGGCTTTCTGTTTTCTAAAAGGACCGTTTAAACAAAGCAAATAAAGACTTTTGAACAAAATCGTCTTTTTGTATGCGGGCTACTTTTGTTTCAACAAACAATCATACCGGTGAAACAAACCTATTACAATGGCGCTTTGCAACATCGCCTGCAAACATCGACCATCAGTACAACAACATGTTGACAGTGCGCGCGAGTGAGCGAGGCTGAGCGAGCAATTAACCAGCGTAAAATTTGACATCAATTGATAATTATATCTTTGCACCAACAGGCATATGGAGTTTCAAACTAAATATATCACCCCGGATATCAAGCTATCGTGTTATAGCGACGGACTATTCAAAACGGAAGTTGTGTTTGAGCACCACATGCTTGTATGGTTTATTTCCGGGGAAACAAAAATCATACAGGCTGACTGCACCGATGTATTTAAACCGGGAGATATTTTCCTTATACCGCGCAATCAGCTTGCGACCATCATCAATTATCCGAAAGACGGCAAACCGCACCAATCGGTGGTAATGCACCTCACGGCAGACAGGCTGCGTGATTTTTATGCAGGACAGGATACAAACCCGAAGGCTTTTGTTGTTAAAAAAATACGCCGCTTCAATGAGCACCCGTTATTAAAAAGCTGCCTTTCATCGCTGGTCCCTTATTTTGACATGCAGGGAGAATTTCCGGAAACCATTGCGCAACTGAAGATCACGGAAGCGATTACGATTCTCCGTACTATTGACAAAACAATCGACAATGTACTGGCCGATTTCGAAGAACCGGGAAAGATCGACCTGGTGAGTTTTATGGAAAAGAATTTCATGTTCAACATGCCGCTCGAAAAGTTTTGTTACCTGACAGGAAGAAGTCTCACCACTTTCAAAAGAGATTTCAGCAAAGCCTTTCAAACAACTCCGCAGCGCTGGCTGACGCTGAAGCGACTGGAACTTGCACACTACGAACTGACGAAGAAAAAAAGAAAGCCGGTCGATGTATATATCGAAACCGGCTTTGAAAATCTATCGCATTTTTCCTATGCGTTCAAAAAACATTTTGGCTATCCGCCTACCTCGGTCAACCAGTAAACGTATTACATCTCCAGTTTCTTCGCCACTTTACCGATCGTTAAACCCTGTACCAATATTGAGAAGACCACGACGATATAAGTAATGGCCAGGATAAAATTCTTATAAGGTCCCGGATCTACCGATAACGCAAGCGCTATCGACACACCGCCGCGCAGTCCGCCCCAAACCAATAATTTAACCGTAGCCGTGCTGAATTTATTTTTGAAAGGAATGACCTTTGTCGGTATCCAGATCGAAAAAAAGCGTGCAATCAATACTACCGTAATACCAATCAATCCCACGAGCCAGTAATCGGTGAGGTTTTCAATAAGCAGGAGTTCGAAACCGATGAACAGGAAAAGGATGGCGTTAAGGATTTCGTCGAGCAGTTCCCAAAACTTTTCCAGGTAATCTTTGGTAGTGTCCGACATGGCCGTTTTTTTGCCATAATTACCAATCACCAAACCCGCGGCTACCATCATTAACGGACCGGAAATATGAATGGCTCTTGCTAATAAGTAACCACCCATTACTGCGGCCAGCGTCAGCAATACGGCGATCTTGTAATCATCGATCCGTTGCATGGCTTTTGATACAAGCCATCCGATGAGCAGACCTCCGGCCAGTCCACCTACGGCTTCCTTGATCAGCAACCAGGAAATGCCACCGGCTGTAATCTCCACCTCGCTGTTTTGTGCCACCTGCAATAAGATGGTAAACACCACTACGGCAACCCCGTCGTTGAACAAGGATTCGCCGGCCACTTTTGTTTCGAGGCTGCGAGATACATTGGTTGTTTTGAGAATACCCAATACTGCAACAGGATCGGTTGGAGAGATCAATGCGCCAAACAACAAACAATAAATAAAAGGGACTTCCCGGTATACAAGCGGGAAGAGGAAATAAAGTATTGAGCCGACGAGCACGGTCGACAACACCACGCTTAAGGTAGAAAAAACCATGATCGGCGTACGTTGTTCGCGCAGATCGGAAAGATGGATATGGATGGCTCCGGCAAACAGCAGGAAGTTGAGCATCGCCCCCATCAGCACTTCTGTGAAATCGATGCCTTCCAGCAAACGGGAAAAGTGAAGAAAGGTTTTTGGAAAAAAACTACCAGTTACGACCAATATGATTGAAGCCAGCATGGCGATGACCATGATACCGATGGTGGAAGGAAGTTTCAAAAAACGGCCATTGATATAAGAAAACACGGCGGCCAATACGATCAATACAGAGAAGGAGTAATACAGTTCCATTCGTAAAATTTAGATGATGTAATTGATCCGTAGGATCAGATGCTGTAATACACCCGTCAGTAAGAAGACGAGATAAAGAAGGCGCGAAAGTAACGAATTTGAGGCAATTGTCAATCGTGAATCGTCAATCGTCAATAGCGATTGGCTGGCTGAGGCTCCCGAAGCCGTCAATCGTGAATCGTCAATTGTCAATTGTCTTCAGCGGCTGTTACCTATTACCTAAAACCTATTACCTATTACCTTTTACCTTACGCCTTATACCTTATACCTTACGCCTTACGCCTTACACCTTTTACCTTACGCCTTGTTAAAACGGCTACAACAAAGCACGTTTTGGATACATGCACTGATCCGGGCAGATGCACCTTTGTATCACAAAAGTTTTTAAAAATGAACATCATTGTAACCGGCTCGCTGGGTCATATCAGTAAGCCACTTACGCAATCGCTGCTTGGCAGCGGCCATTCCGTAACGGTAATCACCAGCAACCCGGAAAAGCAGCAAGTCATCGAAGCACTCGGCGCGGTAGCGGCCGTTGGTTCCGTTGAGGACATTCCATTCCTCGCAAAAACCTTAGCGCCGGCCGATGCGGTCTATTGCATGACACCACCCGACTTCTCCGCACCCGACCAATTAGAGTATTACGAAATGATTGCCCGCAACTATGCGGAAGCCATCCGCCAATCGGGCGTGAGGAGAGTCATTCACCTCAGCAGCTACGGCGCACACCTGCCTGCCGGCACTGGTTTCATCACCGGCTCCCACAGAGCGGAAAATATTTTCAACAGCCTTCCCGGTATCAATGTAACGCATATCCGGCCCGGCTATTTCTATTACAATCTCCTTGGCTTCATCCCCATGATCAGGAACGCGGGCTTTATCGGCAGCGTTTATGGCGGCGATGACAAACTGGCCATGGTATCTCCGCTGGACATCGCCGAGGCAGTGGCGCAGGAAATCGTCCAGGCCGACAGCAGCTCTACGTTTCGCTATGTAGTAAGCGATGACCGCACCTGCCGGGAAGTAGCCGCCACGCTTGGAAAGGCTATCGGGAAACCCGACCTGCAATGGCAGGTACTGCCTGCCGGCCAGGTTAAACAAGCGTTACTCGCCGCAGGTATTTCCAACAATGCGGCAGAAAATCTGCTAGAATTAGGCCAGGCAGTCCACAGTGGCATACTTCGTGAGGATTATGAAAAGCAGGTACCGGCACCGGGAAAAATAAAACTGGAAGACTTCGCGCACGAATTCGCCTCCATTTATAACAATACGAACAAATAATAAAAATCATGGAAACAAAAAGTAAAATTGCCCTGATCACCGGCGGCAGCAGAGGACTGGGAAGAAATATGGCCATTGCTATCGCCAAAAAAGGACTCGATGTAGTCATTACCTATAACGCCAACAAAGAAGCAGCGGACGAGGTAGTTAACGAAATTCGCTCACTCGGCCGTAAAGCACTGGCATTGCAACTCGACACGAGCAACAGTAAAAATTTCGAATCATTCGCATTGCAATTAAGTACGCAACTGACCGAAGCAACGGGCAGTGCACATATCGACTACCTGGTCAACAACGCCGGCACGGCACTTTATTCGCCCGTAACAGATACGACTGAAGAACAGATGGATGCCATTTACAACATTCATTATAAAGGCGTATTTTTCCTGACGCAAAAATTATTGCCTTTGCTGAATAACGGTGGTGGTATCGTGAACATTTCCTCTGGCCTTACGCGCATTGCGATGCCTGGTTCTTCCGTTTACGGTTCGTTGAAGGCAGCGATCGAAACCCTTACGCGTTACCTGGCCAAAGAACTGGGCGAAAGAAAAATCCGGGTCAACGTGATCGCACCGGGTGCCATCGAAACCGACTTCGGCGGCGGCCGCGTGAGAGACAACAAGGAAATAAATGAGCAGATTGCCGGCTACACCGCATTGGGACGCGTGGGACTTCCGGATGATATCGGCGGCGTGGTAGCATTTCTTTGTACCGATGATGCCTATTGGATCAATGCGCAAAGAATAGAAGTGTCCGGCGGACAGGCGATTTAAGTGAATGGTCAATTGTGAATGGTGAATTAATAGGCCGAAGTCATCCCCTTGGTTCGTGTATACACGAACCAAGGGGATGACTGATAACTTTCAATTATAAATAGCCCGATGCCTTGCCATGATGACAATAAATCGTCAATCCTAATAGCCAAACCTATAACCTAATACCTAAAACCTATAACCCTAAGCCCTACACCTTAGGCCGAAGCTTCGGCCCGAAGTGTCGGGCCTTCAACCTACACAATGAAGCCACACCATATCCGCTCTATCAGTGAATTTCACAACGTATTCAACCTGCCGAAGCCGGAGCATCCGCTGATCAGCGTGGTAGACTACGCCGTACTCATCGAAGCAAAAGCACACAGCGAGATCAATGCAACAATTGCAGATTATTATTCGATCTCGATGAAACGCGGGTTGAGTGAAAAAATGCGTTATGGTCAGCAGGATTATGATTTTGACGAAGGCATCATGTATTTCCTTGCGCCGGGTCAGTTATTACAAACCAATCCGGTCCGCAATCCTGATTTAAAACCGTCCGGGTGGATATTGCTTATTCACCCGGATTTTCTCTGGAATACTTCGCTGGCAAAGCAAATCAAACAATATGAATTTTTCGACTATTCGGTGAACGAAGCTTTGTTCCTTTCGGAAAAAGAAGAAACCACCATCAACGGCATCATTCAGCATATCCGGCAGGAGTATCATACCAACATTGATAAATTCAGTCAGCATATCATCATCTCCCAGATCGAAACCTTACTGAATTATTCGGAGCGTTTTTACCAACGTCAGTTTATTACGCGCCAGATCACGAATCACAATTTGCTCAACCGGCTGGAAGAAGTACTGAACACATATTTCGAAAATCAGGACCTTCTCAGTAAAGGACAGCCGACAGTGCAATACGTCGCCGGACAACTCAACCTCTCACCCGCCTATCTGCGCAGCATGTTAAAACTGCTTACCGGCAAGAACACCCAGCAGCATATACATGACAAATTGATTGATAAGGCGAAAGAAAAACTCTCCACGACTGATTTATCTGTTAGTGAAATAGCCTACGAGCTGGGCTTCGAGCATTCGCAATCATTCAGCAAATTGTTCAAAACGAAAACGGATATGTCGCCCTCGGAGTTCAGACAGGCTTTTAATTGAGCACAACAGCGGGTTTAGGTAGTAAGTCTTAATGCGCGTGAAGACACAAACCAGTAACACCCCGAATCACTGAATATCCATCACTACACTTATTCACTATTGACCATTCAACATTCACCATTGCCGCTTCTGAATTCTCGCGCTTTACTTTTGACTTGTACAGGCTACCTTCGCCATGAAATCACCAACCATGCGCAGATTCCTTTTCATATCGCTTCTTTTGCTGATTACCGTTAATCAGGCAACTGCCCAGCATTCAGACCTGGAAAAAACAATCCTCCGCAACGACAGCCTGTTCTGGGCGGCCTACAATACCTGCGACGTGGAAGGGATGCTAAAGTTCGTGAGCGATGACCTCGAATTCTATCACGACAAAGGTGGTCCCACCTATGGCAAAGAAGCTTTTGGCAAATCAGTGGCCAATAATTTGTGTGCAAATAAAGACTTTCACCTGCGCAGGGAAGCCGTAGCCGGAACCCTGCACATCTTCCCCATGAAGTCCAGAGACACTATCTACGGCGCTATCCTTTCCGGAGATCACGTATTTTATATCAACGAAACGGGTAAGAAAGAATTCAAAGATGGCCTGGCCAAATTCACCCATCTCTGGGTGATCAGGGATGGGCAATGGGTAATGAAACGGATATTGAGTTATGATCATGGTCCTGCTGTGTACACCAATACGCGCCAGGCTATTAAACCGGGAGCCGCGGCGCTGAAAAAATATGCGGGGAAATATGATGGCAAAGAGATTGGCACCATCACCATTGTACCACAAGAGTCGACCTTGTTGTTGACGGCCGGTAAAAAACAATACACCATCTATCCGGAAACGGCCACGAGTTTTTTTCTGAAAGAAAGAGACCTGGTGTTCGAATTTGTATTGGACGCGAAAAAGAAACCAACTAAAATTGTGGTAAAGGAAAATGGCAATGTAACGCAGGAGGCGAATGTAATACCTTAGCATCCTTGCGCGAATTCTCCGCGGTTTTCACGCAGTTAATAAATAACACTAACTCCCCCTGCTCTTATTGATGGCCGCCAGGAATGCCTGTTTGTGACTCTCTCCTACAGGTAAAAAGTTCTCCCCGATCACGACCCTGCTTTTTTCAACTGCATCGATTTTGTCAACGGCGGCTATGAAGGATTTGTGAATGCGCACAAAGCGCGAAGAAGGTAATACATCTTCAAAGTTGCGCAGGCTGTCTAAGGTCACCAGTTTGTCTTTGACTGTATGAATGAATACATAATCTCTCGCACCTTCGAGATAAAGGATTTCTTCAAAATCCACTTTCACCAGTTTGTTATCCGTTTTCACAAAAATATGCGAAGCGACCGGTGGCGCCTCGGGTACAGCCAACTGCGAAGTAGCTTTCTGAACGGCTTTGCAAAAACGTTCAAACGAAATCGGTTTCAGTAAGTAATCTGTGACGTTGTGTTCGAAGCCGGCAACCGCGTATTCCGTATAAGCAGAGGTAATGATCACTTTACATCGCTGATCGATGGCTTGCATGAATTGTAAGCCGTTCAGTTCCGGCATCTGAATATCGAGAAAGATCAGATCAGTTTTCGCGGGCACGGCTAACGAAAGGGCTTCCAGCGGCTTGGTAGTTGCCGCCACCAGTTGAAGCGAAGGAAGACGGGAAATATAACTCGTCAGCAGCTCGAGCGCCCAGGGTTCATCATCTACCAGTAAACATCTGATCATATAGACTGCGCTTTTAAAGTGTTGATGGACAACCGCGCTTCAAAAATACCAGCCTGTTCATTTATCGCCAACGAATGCAAACCCGGATATTGAAGCGAAAGCCTGCTTGCCACATTCCTGAGACCGATACCAGAGGCACTGTCCTTGGAAGCGGTGTTGATTTTATTGCTGGTAAAAAACACCAGCCTTTCTTCACTGATTTCTATTCGTATCACTACCGGATGATCCTTATCCGTAACCACTCCATGCTTGAAGGCATTTTCCACGAAAGAAATCAAGATCAGCGGGGCGATCACTTTACCGGAGGTATCGCCGGTGATCGTATACTGAATGGCCGCATCCCTGATCCGGTAACGTTGCAGTTGTATGTAGTCATCAAGATAATTTAATTCCCGCGACAGATCGATCCAGACCGACTGACTTTCCGACAACACATACCGCATCATTCCTGATAATTTTTGAATGGCATTCAGGGAATCCGGGGAACCATGATACACCATTGAATAGATATTATTCAGGCTGTTGAACAAAAAATGAGGACTCACCTGTGATTGCAGAAAAGCCCGCTCCGCCGCCACCTTTTCTTTTTGTAACCGGACTTGTTGTTTTTCAGACCGCAGCCAGTCGTCTGCAAACCAGATGACCGTGCCGGCTATGATGAAATTGCTTAAGCCCTGAAAAAAATTATTGACGACATACATCGGCCATTTGCTTGTGTAATCCGCATAGCAATAATTGCAGATGCCAAACCATTTCATGAAAAGATATTCCTGTATAAAAAAACGGATACCGACAAAAAGCAATCCCAACGCAATCCAGCTCAGGACAAGCAGGAGAAACTTTTTCTTTTTGAAAAGCCGGGGAAGCAGCAGAAAATAATTGATATAAAAAATGGCGGCAAATATCACCGTATTGCTGAGAAACAAAATATTGGTCATCCTGTCAATACTGATGAACGAATTCTTGTAGGCGAGCGAGTTTGCCAATTCTATGATCACCAGTACATAAAACCAGTAAGCCAGGTGAACGCCGATCAGTACTTTTCTGCCCATTTGAGCACCAAAATAAAACAAAACAGGCGAAACAGCCTTTGTACCCGATGAACACTCTTCTGTTCTCTACCAACACGGTTAAATCCTCTGCCAACAAGATCAACGTAAATGTTCGTAGCGAAAAAGAAGGCGTTTGCAGAAAATACAAATGCGCGGGCATACGCGGAAATAATTTAGCCGCAAATCAAAGCTCCCATGCGTTTATTCTTTACCTCCTGCCTGCTACTATTCATTTTCGCTTCCACTAATGCGCAGACGTCTGTAACAGTGAAAGTGCTCGACAGTCTCGGCCAGCCTGTTGCCAAAGCCACGGTGTCATTGTATAAAGCAGACACAAAAATTGTTTTGAAAAACAGTATTTCCGACTCATCCGGTATTGCCGTTTTTAGCAATTTGATAGCCGGCGAATATTATGCGACCGCCACCGCAACGGGCTTTCAGGCGGGAACCTCCCCTGTCTTTTCAACAGACTCCTCCCTGCAAAAAATTGAGTTGAAAGGGATCGTCAAAGAATTATCCGGCATAACCGTAACGGCGGTCAAACCCCTGATCGAAGCCAATGAAGACAAGATCATTTATAACGTGGAAAATGACGCATCCCTGCAAGGACGTTCGGCGGCTGAAGCATTGGCCAAAGTTCCTTTCGTAAGTGTGGATGGCAATGGCGGCGTATACCTGAAAGGCCAAACAAGTTTCCAGATATTGCTCAACGGCAAACAAACTTCGATGTTTGCAAGTAATGTAGGCGACGTACTAAAATCATTTCCCGCCAACACGATCAGCAAAATCGAAGTGATCAGCAATCCTTCCGCCAAATACGAAGGCGAAGGATTGACCGGGCTGATCAATATCATCACCAGGAAAAAAGTAGCGGGCTACAACGGGCACACAGCCTTTAACTACAATACCATCGGACAAGTAAATCCGAATGCGAGTTTCAACGTGAAGTATGGCAAACTCGGTATCACTTCATTTTTCTACTACGCCCGAAACCTGGGTTACAATACTCGTGGCGAACAGACCTACACGGCCCTGAGTCATTCGGCCGCTTATGCACGTCGTCAGTTTACAGACACCGGAAGACAAGCGGGATACAATGCCGGCGGTAACCTGGAACTCGCCTATGATATCGACTCGCTGCAGAGCATCAGTTTGTATGGCCGCATGACCAATGGCGGCAACGAACCCAGGCAACGCAATACCATTGTGACCTATGACAATGCCGGTAATATAGTGCAACAGACTCTTTTCAATACGCGTTCAGACATCGATTCTCCCGGTGGCGAGGTGGGCATGGATTATCTTAGGAAAATGCGAAAACCCGGGCATTCCGTCTCGCTGAATATCAACCGGCAGTTCAACAAAACAACCGGAACAGTAAAAAGTAATCAGTACAACTCATTGGATGACGATCGTTTTTTGCGAAACCATATCAGGGCGAAAAATATCCAGACAAGCGCACAGGCAGACTATACCATGCAACTGGATTCCCGATCGAAACTCGAAACGGGTCTGAGAGGTATTTTCCGGAATGTCAACTCACGCTACAACAGCCAGTTCAAAAATTCAGCAGCAGATGACTATACACTGGATCCTGCAAACTCGAATGAACTAAAATACACCCAGCATGTGGTAGGACTCTACGGCGTGTATACGTATGCTGTAAAAGAGAAAAAAATAACGATAAAAGCCGGCGGCCGTTTGGAAAAGACCGCAGTCAGCGAACATTTCATTTCAAGTGGCACTGAAGTAGCTCAGGATTATTATTCGTTCTTGCCAAGCTTATCGTTGAACAAAACGCTGAAGAACGGCAAGCGCCTGTCGCTCGCCTGGAATCGCCGGATAGCGCGTCCCGGACTGAGTTACCTGAATCCTTTCCGGGATAACCGCGACCCGTTATTTATTACTTATGGAAATGAAAAACTGCAACCCGAATATGCCAATAACATCGACGCATCGCTGGCTTCGTTCGCTAAAAAATTCACTTATAGTATTGCTGTAAATGCTTCATTCGTGCGTTCCGGCATCCAGCGATTCATTGTATTCGATGAAAGTACGGGCGTATCGGAACAGACATACGGCAATATCGGTCTCACCAACCTGGCAGGCTTTACCGGCTACCTGGCTTTTAACCCAAGTGAAAAACTGTCTATGACGTTTACGGGAAACCTGAATCGTATCTTGATAAAAAACAAGTTAGCAGATAGCGAAAAAAGAAACGGCTGGTATGGTTCTGCTAACGGTTCTTTCAGCTATACCCTTTCAAAAAAAATGGACCTGTTCAGCAACATCAATTACACTACGCCGCCGGTGCAATTGCAGGGACAAAATGGTGCGAACCTGTTTTATAATGTGGGGGCGGCCTATTGGCTGTACAACAGAAAGCTGATGTTTAATGTGGCCTTGCTGAATATCTTCAACAAATACTGGCAGACGGATAACGTATTTGAGACGGCGGGCTTCCGGCAGGAATCAACTACCTGGCGCCCGGTGAGGGCATTCGCTGTGGGTGTGCGGTTTAGTTTTGGAAAACTGAAAGAGAATACTTCGCGGAAGAAAGGTGTGGCGGTGGATGACGGGAAGGTTGGGGACTAGGATTTTGATGACTGCATTTTTTCGATAACCTGCTCCAATTGATGCTTAAAAGTTGGAAGATATTCCTTGATCACGTTCCAGACTATTGGAAGATCTGTACCAAAATATTCGTGAATTAAACGGTTGCGCATTCCTTTCACCAAACTCCAGGGAATATCTGGGTTACTGGCTTTCAACTCTTCCGGAAGATGGTTAACGGCCTCGCCGATAATATGGATATTATAAAGACATGCCTCTGTAACCATGAAATTGGAAGAAAATTCTTCAAAAGAAAGGGCAACTGTATACGTTCTTACATGCTCAATGCAAGTAAGAATTTCATTTAACACAATAATGGGATCACGTCTAGACATAAATTATGTCTTTTTCAACGAAGGGCAGATAGGCAGGCTTGATGGATCGATGTGGAACAACATCAGTTTTTTTACCGAGCAGCTTTTCAATCTCTTCCGCCATCGCAACAAAACTCAACCCCATTGGTCCGGTAATGTCTACTAAAATATCTATATCACTTTTTTCAGTAGCCTCACCCCTGGCATAAGAACCAAATACCCCAAGTCGTGAAATGGGATATTTCTCCTGAAGTTCGGCTTTATGAGCACGCAGAATGGTCAATATGGTATCCAGATTATAAATCACGAGAATAAAATTACAAAAAGTATTCGGTGTAACGAAAATGTGTGCTACACAGAAAAATTATCTGTTTAGTGTAAACGTAATACTACAACAACTCCCTCAACTGCAACTTATACTCCTTCACCTTTCCAGCGTCAAGCAGGTTGATGTTTACCTCCGTCCCGGCTGCCGATAACAGTTTGCGGTAGGTCTCGATCTTAGCACCTTCGATGCCGTTGATGGAAATGAGTTGCTGCCCTTCCCGCAATCCCTGTTGCCAGGCATCCGTATTTTCAATGACCGTAGTAATAATAATGATGCCCTTGTCTGCGTAGGCCAGTTTAACCGGACTTACCGGAACCTCAAATGCTTTTTTAAATAAATAATTGGGCCTGAGGTATAGCTTAAGCGCGGCATAATCGAGGATGATATCGAAACGATTGATGATCTCGCTGCCCAAAATACCCAGGTAACCCTTATAAGCGCTCACGCCTGCCTTATCGGAGGAGAGGCTTACCGGCAATTTACCCGTAATACTGTATTCGCCGATCTCAAGGCCGCTGATCATCGCATGCGTAGAAACCGTTTTACCGCTGAGGTTATCGCTCGAACTCACCACCGTGTTGCCGATCTTGTTCAACAGATTGTTGCTGTTGATGAACGGAGTATTCATCAGCAATAAAAGTCCGGCACCGCTGTCAAACAAAATATCACCCGAAAATTTGTCGCCGTTCTGTAGCTGTATGGAAATGGGAAACTGTGGTATGGGAATGCCGTTCTTAAATGTAAAATCGATGACACTGAAACCTGTTGTATTGAATTTATCTCCCGGCTCATTCAACTCGATTTGCTTTTTCCCGAAATCAATTTTTGTTAGAAAATTCCTGATGATATCGTTGCCGATAATGCCATCGAATTTTCTTCCGAGGTTATTATTCAATCGCGTGAGATCTTCCAGCACCACATTGATGCCGCGTATGTAAATATTGCCTGCGATCTGCAACTGCTGATTGGTAACAATATCATACGACTTATTACCACTGGCGCCGGGTACGTTTTGTTTGAAATCGGGCTTCAGTTGAAGCCGCTCCGCCACTTTTCTGTCGAGCAAAGTAGTAGAAGCGCCGGTATCAAAATAAAAAACAAGACTGTCCTTGTTATCCGGCGCGGGAAGTTTGATCAGGATAAATTTGTCTTCGTACAATTCAAACGGAATAATCCATTTGGCGTAGCAAAGATGTGAGATGGCTAGGAAAAGTACACCTGTGAGCAGCTTCTTCATAGGGCAAATATAGAGAAATACGAAACTTTACGTATAATTTATCCGAAGAAAGACAAATACCCCAGGTAAGCCATCGTCAGAAAGAACGAGTCGATCAACCCGTGAACAATGATGTTCAGGTAAAGATTCTGATACCGCACATACATAAATCCGAACGCCAGACCGAAGATGAAGGTGGTGATCAATCCCGCTGTGCCCTGGTAAAGATGCGGCACAGAAAACAGAATTGCACTGATTAAAACAGTGATCAGTTTTTGATCACCGATTATCCTTTTGAGCTGCGCAAATACATAACCCCTGAACAGCAACTCCTCCCCGATCGCCGCACTGATCCACATATAACCCAACATCTTCCAATAGGTTTTTGTCTTGCCTTCCAATCCCGCAAAAACACCATAGTCGGCGGGCTCGTTGAGTATACGTGTGATAAGTGGCTGAATAATAAAGTCCATGCTCAACTCGAGGATAATCCAGAGGACAATTGCGGTGAGGATCGTCTTACCCGTAATCTTTTTAAAGTTCAGCGCCTTCAGGTTGCGGTCCTGCAGCCAGGTTAGCAAGAGCACCACCAGTCCGATGCCTCCGATATGCCAGGGAAATTTGGCAAAGGGTACATAGATCAATGCCAGCGGAATCGCCAGCAGCACAAGACTGAGTAATTTGTTGTTGGAAAGTTTAGTGGTCATGGTTTGGTTATATGCTCAAATGTAAATAACCGGCACCCGAATAGTTAGTTACTTTATGGATGAGCGGCCGATAGTTTTTCCGGGTGGAGTTATGGATTTGTGAAAAGGCGCTCGCCCTGCGTATATTTGATAAAAGTGCCGGGCCGGTGGCTACCCATGCATTTTCTAAATATTGGTTCTATGATAAGATTTATCACCAGACAGGAGATTGCCGAAACAAAGAAAATCATCTCATCGGAACTCGCGATGATTCAAAAGGCGTTCTTCGACGAAGAAGTACTGGAGGACTACAAAAAAGACAATGAAGCACATCTTTATCTGGAATCATTCGATTTTTTAGACAGGCAAACAACCGATTATACCAGCCACTATAAAGTGCTTGGTTTAGGCCACACCGATATTGATACGTTTGTACCCAGGCTCACAGAAAAACTGGAAGAACTCTTTAACATTACCAGTTCCCCCGAATTCATTATAGCCGCTGATCGCAAAGCTGATTTTTTTGGCAACAGGGATAATAAGTTTAAGCCGCTGGTGAAATCTTATGAACAGCTTGAGCAAATTGTCGGGAAAAATACCTACAGAGAAGCTTTTGTCATGGACAGGCAAAGCCTGGCTGGCTTTATGGAAATAGTATTCTGGCTGGTGAGATGCGACCCCGGTGTACCACAATATATTTTCATCTCCGACAGCCAGGAAAAAATGCAATTCCACCTTTGCCAATACGGAAATATACACCTGACGGAATTTGGAGTGGAAACCTTGCCTGCAGAATTATTAAGGTCTTTAGGCTGGGAAATCATTGAAGGGCGCGAATTTGATAATTTTACCAGCGACGGAAAAATCAACGGACGGCGCTTGAAGCTGTGACTACCTCACTCCAAACTTCTTCTTCTTAAAATCAATTATAATCATCCGGTCCCAGAACAACGCATTGCCTGTCATGGCATCCGTTTGGGTATCTATACCGAACCCGCTGTGATTGGCGTAGACCCTTGCGTTAGCAAATTTTTGTCCTGCCAACTCAAATGTATCGGTGATAAGTTTGCCCGTGACCGCATGTAGATTACCCCAGGAAGACACCAGCAGGGAAGCTGGCCCAGAACAGACTTCCGGGATTCTTCTTAATTTCCCAGTTGGTATAGGTTGTTTTGTCGGCGAAAAATGATATCGCGCAGGCAAGGATACCAATAGCTATAAAAGCGACGAGTATTTAAAGCAGTTTCTTCAATGGCGGTTTCGGCTTTACTTATAAAAGTACGAATATGCTGCCTGCTTTTGTTTTCGCATTATCCTAAAATTAAAAAAGAACTAACCATACTATTACATGCAGCATACGCTCATCACCCTCCGCCAAACCCAGCCAGCCAACCTCGAAAGCCTCTTCGAATTCCAGCTCAACAAAGAAGCTAACTACCTGGCCGCTTTTACCGCCAAAGATCCAACAGACAAAAAAGCCTACCTTGAAAAATATACAAAACACCTGGACGATCCAGCCATTCATATGCAGACCATACTTATCGACGGCGTCATTGCCGGCAGTATAGCGAAATTTGTCATGGAAGGCAATACGGAGATCACTTACTGGATCGATCAACAACATTGGGGCAAAGGAATTGCCACACTTGCCCTGAACAACTTTCTCACGCTTGAAAACAACCGGCCTATCTTTGCGCGTACCGCATTTGACAATTTCGGTTCACAAAAAGTGCTGGAGAAATGTGGATTTATAAAGATTGGCGAGGACAAAGGCTTTGCCAATGCGCGAGAAAGCGAGATAATTGAATTTATTTACAAATTGACTTAACGAGCATGATTTTCAGAGAAGCGACCATTCAGGACATTAAGCAAATTCAGGTTGTCCGGAATGAGGTTAAAGAAAACACCTTATCGGATCCGGCGTTGGTGAGTGATGCAGATTGCGAAGCATTCATTACGCGAAGAGGCAAAGGCTGGGTCTGTGAAATTGACACGCACATTGCCGGCTTTGCCATAGCTGATTTACAGGATGAGAATATCTGGGCGCTTTTTGTACACCCTGATTTCGAAGGTAAAGGCATCGGCAAAGCGCTGCAGAAGATAATGCTGAACTGGTATTTTTCCACCGGCAAGCAACAAGTATGGCTTGGGACTGCTCCCGGCACCAGGGCCGAACAGTTTTACACCCATTCGGGTTGGAGACGAAATGGGTTACATGGAAAAAATGAAGTGAAATTTGAAATGACAAAAGACGAGTGGGAAGCGCTGTAATATTATTTCAACCGGGTAAACTTTTATCCATGAGTTTACCCTGTTGAATCAACAGCTTTATCCCTGCTGTTCCGGGCCGTTGGGATTCATCCATACCGCTTCCCAATGATGTCCGTCAAGGTCTTCAAAACTGTGCTGGTACATAAATCCATAGTCAGAAGCTGGATTCGGTATGGTAGCACCGGCCGCCTGCGCTTTAGTGACTATTTCGTCCACAGCCTCTTTGCTGTCGGCAGACAGGCAAATGGTACACTCGATGGATTTGTGGGCATCTACAATCTCCTTTTTCGTAAACGTCTGAAAAAAAGGCACCGTCAGCAGCATTACATAAATCGTATCGCTGATGATCATGCAGGTTGCTTTTTCATCGGTAAACTGCGGATTGAAGGTATAGCCGAGTTTGGTGAAAAATTCTACAGACTTGTTGAGATCTTTAACCGGAAGGTTGACAAAAATTTGTGTTGGCATAATTGTTTTGTTAAGTCGGTTAAAGGTACAGGTGGCTCCGGTAGCCACTGGTAGCTGAAAACGACTTTTTGCAGGGGCGAATGCGACGACGCAGATCCGAACGTCTTTCTCTAATCCTCCAGCTCTTCGCAGCTGAATCCTTTGTCCTTCAAAAGTCTGATCACCGGCACTGTTATGTCCACTGGCGCATCGAGCCGTAAAATATTGTCACAATCCTGGAGATCAAAATTCCATTTTATCGCTGGTAAAAATTTGTTGAGATACGGCTTTAGCTGTTGAACCGCCTTCTTTGTTTTTACCGATGTTTTGAATACATAGATCACGATACCCTGTTTAATTTTCACAAGCCTTTTTTGCCCTCGAGCCAGTAACCGTGCAGGTATACTTTACCTTCGGTTTTCTCTTTAATAACTTTTCTGAAAGTCTGCGCCGACCTTACATTGCCCGTTAATACGAAATTGGATCGTTGCCAGCCGGTCGCCTGGATAACGGGCAGTTCACTGACCCGGGCCTCATTCCTGAATACCTCATTTTTGGGAAACACAGTATAATGCTCCAACCCTAAAACAGCAGGGACATTCTTGTTTTCTTCATCCAACTCAAAATAAAACTGAAAGGGCTGGTTGCTTTGCTTCAGCACAGGAAAAAAAGAGCAGGCAAGACCCAGGGATGTCTCATCGCCAAAAATCAAAAATCGCGCTGCGGATCTGTCATAATACTTTCTTTCTCCCCTGGGTTTGTTGAGATCGATCTTATCGCCTTTCTTCAGGTTATCCATAAACTGCTGTCCGATCCCATCACCGTGTAAATGGACAATACACTCCAGCAATCCATTCGCTATATCGGCATGGGAAACGGTATACCGCCTCGCCTGGGTGTCGCTGACGCGGAAATCGATAGAAGCGCCAACCGGCAGCGTCAACTTATCGAAACTGCCTTTAAAGCTGATTTTCTTTATGAAGGGTGACAATAATACGGTATCCTCCACGTGCATGGAAGGAAGCTTTGGCATCAACAAATCAACTGTATCAAACAACCATTTGGGAGCGCTGGGCATGAGTTTAAATTTTGTGATGCAAAACTACAATGCACAGGAGCCGGTAAAAATGGAAGGAAAGATGTAAGTATTGGACTAATCGCGGTTTTTATTCCGGAAGGCGATGGCAGACAATCCTTCCACTTTGGTAAACAGGCGTGAGAAATAAGCGTGATCATCATAACCTAACTCCGCGGCAATTTCCTTTACGGATCGGTCTGAATGATAAAGTAATCGTTTTGCCTCCAGGATCACCCGTTGCTGGATATGATGTGAGACGGAAAAGCCGGTTACATTCTTAACGCATTCATTGAGGTAAGAGATGGAAATCTTCAACGCATCCGCATAAAAGGCCGGACGTTTACAGGTTACAAAATTCTTTTCCAGCAAGGCTTTGAATGCCCTGGCTACTACCTCAAACCGGGAAAGGGCCTCTGCGGGTCTTGATTGGATAATAAACTGTGAGGCGATCAACCCGACCAGTGTATTGCAACTGTCTTTTAGCAAGGAATGGTATAACCTGCCTGGTTTACGATGGTAAAGTTTGAGGCAAAAAGAAGCCGTTTCCGATAAAATAGAAAATGCCTCTTCGCTTAAAGTCAGGGGTTTGGCAGGGGCCATCTCTTCCAGGGCTTTTCGGTAATCCGGGTTCAGGTTGTCATCATTTATCAGCAGGGCCGTGAACGCAAGGCTATCTACGCTCAACACCTTATGGACCTGGTAAGGCTGAATATACATGACGGCAAACGCTTTGGCTCTGAACCGTCGAAAATCAACTTCAAACGAAGCCTTGCCTTTTTTCAATAAAAGGAATACATGATAATCGTCGCGATGCGCCTGCCTGATCTGCTCCCATTCAAGATCTTTGGCAGTGGCATCGGCGATCACGATGCCACTACTGAATGCGTCGGGCATCCTGTTTAACGGAAGGGAAGGCAACTTTCTTTTCATGCAAACTGCAGTTTGGCCGCCCAAAATTACGAAACCCGCGACAGAACGTGCTGGAATTAAAAGTGGCTAGACGCTGTCACTCCTTTCCGCCATGCGTGCATCGCGCGTATTCTTTTGTACGGCAATAGCGGAAAAAATACTCAGCACAAAAGACATGGCATAAAACCCTTTCTCGCTGCGGGTAATGTCTGCGTTCCACAAACCGACCGTGATCAGGATAATAGACAAAATGGTAGCGAACCAGGCAATGCCGTAATAGAGGTTGGTAACGGGAATACCTTCCAACTGGTCGCGCACCGCTTTTTGCACAGAAATGGCAGCAAACAAACCAAACATGAGTACGGTGAAATAATAACCTTTCTCATTCAATTCCATCCCGGCGTTCCATAAACCGATATTGAAGGCGGCGATACCGATCAATAAAGCGGCCCATGAAGCGCCGATAAAGGCAGGAGAAGGTCTTTGCATACGCTTTGAATCCATAATGATTAATTTATGGACCAAAACTACCGGCGGCAGTTACCTGATAATTTGACAAATATCAAAAAGTGGTTATAACTGTGCGTGTTGCTTCCTTATGCGGCTTAAGGTTTCCTGGGTAATGCCGAGATAGGAAGAAATCTGTCCCAGCGGTACGCGTTGCAGGATATGTGGATTGCGGTTGAGCAGATCGGCATACAACTCCGCAGCAGTCTTGAATTGGGCATTCACATACCGCTCTTCGAGCTGCATATAATACTGTTCGTAAATAATGCGGACCAACCTTTCGATTTCGTGAAACGCATCAAACAAATCCGTCAACTCCTTTTTGGAAATAGCCCAAACGGTGCTGTCTTCCAGGAACTGGATATTTTCGATGGAGGGTTGTCCGGTAATATAGCTATGGAAAGAAGTAATGAAATTGTTTTCAAAACCAAACCAATGGGTAATTTCTTTATCGTTGAGTTCGTAAAACCCGCGGAGTGCGCCTTTTTCGAGGAAATAAAAGTGCTGACAGGTCCGTCCTTTTTTGAGCAGGAAATCGTTTTTGGAAAAGCTGATGGCGTTCAGCTTATTTGCTAACGCCTCTTCCGATTGTTCATTGAGGGGATGGTAGCTTTTGAGGTGCTGGATGACGGGGTTCATGGGAATGCTAAGATCGTTTTTTTCTTTAAGACATGAAAAACATCAGATCATTCTGGTTGGTGTCAAGGTGAAAAAAAACCGATCTACGCCTGAAAAAATTCACAAAAAAAGTCGCCTATTTTTCTAACTTTTTATCACAGGCCGTGTTATATATCGATCGAACCATCGTCAAAAACCGACCTGATAAAAATTGTGTAGCATGGAGCAGTTACAACTCGAAAACAAAGCCTCTCTCCACACCTCCACTCCTCCCCTTAGCCGTGCCCCTATTTTCCTGCGCGCAGAATGGCGCAAGCTGGCCATGGCTAACTACAGCGTGGATCCGGCCTGGCTAAAACCTTATTTGCCCCACGGTACCGAACTCGACACCTTTGACGGAGAACATTATGTAAGCCTGGTAGGTTTCATGTTTAAAAACACCCGGCTGAAAGGCCTGACGATTCCTTTTCATAAAAATTTTGAAGAAGTAAACCTCCGCTTTTATGTCCGTCACAGAGCGCGCGACGGCTGGCGGCGAGGCGTTGTATTCGTCAAAGAAATAGTGCCGCGACCGGCCCTTACGCTGGTGGCTAATTGGGTTTACGGGGAACGTTACGAGACGATGCCGATGCGTCATTCCTGGCATGCCAGCGGAGAGGATCTGGCAATCAGCTATCAATGGAAGAAAACACAATGGCAGTCCTTTTCCGTGCTGGCGCAAAACACGGCGATTTCTATTGCCGCTGACAGTGTGGAAGAATTCATCACCGAGCACTACTGGGGATACACGCGACTGTCCGGTCGCCAGACCTCCGAATATGGGGTGGAGCATCCGAAATGGGACGTATACCCGGTAAAAGAATATCAAATAAATGTCGACTTCGAACGGATATATGGTGATCAATTCCGTTTTCTGGCAAATGCCACGCCCTCGTCGGTATTGCTGGCTGAAGGTTCGGAGATAATCGTGAGGGCCGGGCGAAGACTGTGATTTTCTGGTAGGAGACTTAACGATAACAATACCCGCAGGGGGTCTTATGCCCTGACTTTACGGCCTCTTTGACTGTAACCGTATCGATCCTGTGCGTACATCTTTTTAATCCCTGGCAATACCTGTTATGATAAGCATAGCTTGTTCCTGAATGACAGACATACACTTTCGACTCCTGCTTGGTGGAATTTCCAAAAACTAATAATGCGGAAGAAAGTACCGCGCACGGTAAGAGCAATTTCAATCTTTTCAAAATGGATAAGATTACGTGATGGCAGGTTTGCTGTAACTAAACTACAAAGATTTCAGCAATATGCTAAAAGGTCTTCGCGCACTATAGGAATATATACTGCCGCCGCCTTTGAAAAGTAAAACAAGAACTGGCAAGTCCATTGATTTTCACCTATCTTGAGTCACCGGCCACAAGTACGGGACGAAAACAATGACCATATTTAACGCAACTAAAAATATGAGGCTGCTGTTCCTTATCCTCCTCCTTGTATCACTTCCGGTTGTTACATCTGCGCAAAGGAAAGCCGTTCCCACTCTTCCGGCCATCAGCGCGGAAGATGCCGGATTCGACAAGGATTCCATAAAGGCACTCAATGATACGCTTTCCAAATTCAGGCAAAGAGACTTCCTGGGATTGGTTGTCATCAAAGACAATAAAATTGTGTTGGAGAACTACTACAACACATTCTGGCGAAATCACATCCATGATATACGATCTGCCGGCAAGAGTATAACTGCTTTGTTGCTTGGCGTAGCGATCCGGGAGGGACTGATCAAAAACGTAGAGCAGGATGTATACTCTTTATTTCCAAAGGAGAAATATCCGTTCATCCATGAAGACTATAAAAAGATCAAGCTCATCCATCTGTTGAATATGGTATCAGGCTTAGACGCTGACTCCGACAAACCGGAAAGGCCAGGCAGCGAAGGCAACTGGATGGCGAAGGATGAATGGGTCGCCTACTTGTTAAGCGTGCCACTGGCCCGCGAACCCGGAGAAAAATGGGTATATGCCGATATCAATGCTGTGTTGATTGGAGCGATCATCGAAGAAAAATCCGGTATGAGTTTAAAGGAATTTGCCCGGCAGAAAGTTTTTGATCCATTGGAGATAAAAGAATTTTACTGGTATACAAATGCCGCCAACCAGACTGGCGGGGCGGGGAATCTCTATCTCTCCACACTTGACTTTGCAAAACTGGGCGTATTAGTTGCCAATAAAGGAAAATGGGGAACTAAGCAACTGGCGGACGATGAATATATGAACCGGCTACTGAACGAAAACTCTCCTGCCATCGGCGACTATAATCCTCTGGCGGATGGATATGGGATGCTTTGGTACCGATCAAAAAGGAAATTTGGTAAAAGAGAAATAAGTTATCTCTGGGCATCCGGCAATGGCGGCAATCATCTGGTGGTTGTGCCGGAAGAAAAAATGGTAATTGCCATGACATCGAATGCTTACGGCAGTTGGTATGCCCATACAAGGGCTTATTTTATTTTGAGTAAGGTGCTTAACGCGTTGAATAAGTAAAGGTTTTTGTGTGATCCCGCTGGGATCGGGTTATTTTTGTGCAGGCTGCGCTGGTGTTGAGTTTCAAGAGATCAGATTATCAAAGTAACCTGGTGGGTAACCGAATAAAATGGTTGATTTTGCAGGGATTTAAAGAGCTGGTTTTGGTGGCGAAGGTAGGGAAAAGTGAGGCACTTTTTACAACTATGAGTTCCATACTGTCATTGTTTCGTAGCTTGAGAAGATGAAAAGAATAGTTGTTATACTGGAAATCCCTTACGAAAATACGTGGGAGGATTGTTTGGAAGGTTGTTCATAACGAGCCAAATCAGAAGCCGGCTGATCGCTATGGTGGGAATAAGGTGGAAAGCCTAGGGCGATGATGAGGACAAACAGAATAAGTTTTTTGGGATGAGCCGGTCGCCTGCAGAGCGGTTGGATGCCGCCTGCAAGCCTAGGTGGTGAAGAACGAACGGATGGGCAAGAATTTTGGGTATAAAACACCGTTTTACAATGAACCATGAACCAGACTTTTTTGATAAATACACCAACGAGTACATGGTTGTGAGGAACCTCCCAAAACTTAAGATGGAAAAGACATCACCTATTTGAGTACACTTCTAGTTCAGAATTTAAATAAGAAAATATTCATCCAAGTTAACCTTATAATAATCTTCTAAAAATGTATTTATTACATTTTGGTCAGACTCTTCTAGTAAGAAATTAATATCATCTTTTGTAAAATTCGGAATGCCAAAATTCTTGATATATAAACTATCCAAAGAATAATATTGTGAAGAGTACGGTTTGCTCGTAGTTTTAATGTAATACCAAAATAACCGTGACTCTAAAATTTTTTTTATGACCCGCATCTCTTCTGTAGAATGCCCAATAATAGCCTGCCCATTATAAAACAGCAAATCAGTATCATTGCTAATTAGATAATTGGGAATTTGGTCAGAAAACTTTGGAAAGAATAACTTGTTTCCGACTCTTTCTAATGATTGAGTTCTGCCGAAAGCGAACCATTTTTCATATTTTCCTTTACCTCTATCTCGATTGGCTAAAACTTTCTTTTTCCCCTTGAGATATTCAAATGCCCGTGGGAAGCGTTCTTTCAATATTTCCTCTTCAAGCGCTTTCGGTTTCATATCACCATTATAAGGGAATAAAATCTTTTGTTTTACTTCACTAAGATCGACATTCCTGCTTAGTTTGTTGGAGTTCAATATGTCTTTACAAATCCCTTTTTCTATTGGATACAAGCTCCCGTTCTGAAGATAGTAAAAATCGTTGTCTTCAGCTATTGGGGTAAAAATATAAACATCATTCTTTAGAGTTGCAATCCCATGCCTTGTCCGATACTTTTCGCCAAACGGAGTGCCAGTTGATTCAATCTTAGAAATAACTTCGTTATCATTTAAATTCCAACCTTTTTTGGCATCTAAATTAGCATAGTGTATTTTGCTAAATCGAGCTCTATGTTTTGGCAGTTCTTTTTTCGCAGACTTGTAATACTCGATATAATTTTGCTTTGTTTTATCCAAAAAACATATACATGTATATGTGGTTTTCGACTTAAATATTTGAAGAGTTCCAAAATCAATAATCCTGATTTTCGCTTGATTCTCTTCAAAGTATCCTCTTAAAGCTCTGCCGTTTAAACTTTTGAAAAAAGTATTCATTGTAATAAATCCAAGAATACCTTTTTCAGCAAGACTTTCATAGCCAACTTGAAAAAAAGGAATATATAGGTCTGGGTTTCCAGAAGCACAAACAGACCAGAGTTTCAAGTTGTCTTTTACGGAACTTTCTAAATTTCTTGCGCAAACGTAAGGAGGGTTTCCAACAATAATTTGAAATCCTTCAAAATTCTCATAATGATCTTCCCACTTAAAAGTTAAAGCGTCTCCTTTATGTAGATTGAAATGAAATTCTTTTACATCTTCTCCTTCAGACATTGCTAATAAGCTCAATAAAAGTTTACTACGAGTAACTGAGTACTCCTGTATATCTAACCCAAAAATCTGATTCTCAAAAATATACTGATAATTATTCCCCGTTAGTCTCTTTAATTCCTTGGCTGCCGTATATAAAAAGCCGGAGCAGCCACAGGCAATGTCAGCAATCTTAGCATCTTGGAGATCATTACTTCTTTGTCGGAATGACTGGTTTACTATATACTCCCTAATTTCAGCAGGTGTATATATTGCTCCGTTTATAACTCGGTCTGAAGGAGAGATAACGAATTCAAAAAGTTCAATTAATCCTTCAAAGTCAAATACTAAATTCTCGGTAAGAATAATCGAAGTGAACTCTTCAACCCTTTTGTATGCAACTTTTCTTGTCGGTTCGATAATATATTTTCTTAAAAAGTCGCTATCACTTATCTTAAAATTATTAGCTTTTATAAACGCGGAAATAATTAACCTGTCAATTTTGACAGGTGTAGTATCATAATTCCTTAAATATTTAAATATTTTTTGATTCATTAACGACTTTACTGTTCTTGGCTTAAAAATCTTCTGTACTTATGAAATTTAAGGTTAAGATCGATATATGTTTCTTTTATATCAGCAGAGACCCCTACACCTTTTTCTATTATTTGACCCAATAAATCAATTTTTTCACTCAACTGGTCTAAGACCCATATCACCTGATACCTTTTCAAATACAACTTCAGTTTTCCATACATGTACATCGCAACAGGTGACTCCTTTTTTGGAGAGATGTTTCCTTCATGATCTCTTTCAAAATGATCATTATAATTTGTATCACAAGGATCTAAATATTTTGCCTCGTCATCTGTTTTTAAAATGTTTACGTATGAGCAACAATAAACTAAATTTGAATAAACTGTTTCAAGTTCTGGGAACTTACTTTTGGGCTTAAAGTGGTCGATATGAAAACTTTTTGGACCACCAAACCAAAAATCACTACAATCAACATAGCCACATCTTTTCTTAAAATCTTGCCTTAGATGAGGTTTATATTTCCTATAGCTATTAAACACCTCGTTGCAGGTTCTTTTTGGAGAAGATTTTCTAAATTCCATTATCGCCCTCTTTATTTACCTTGTTAATTAATTCATCTACCTTAGATAACAGCTCACTCAATTTGTCTACATTTGAAGATATCTTGTACTCATCTGGAATAGACGAGTTTTTATCAATAGATTTTTCGATGAAACTATCTAATTCAACAATTCTCCGCTCTTCTTCATAGTTCGCCTCTCCGGATTTTTTCTTTTCGAGAAGGGTTATTAAATCCTCCTCGAATTTTTTCAACTTAGATTTATAATGATTGATAGAAGCTATCACTCTATCGAGAAACGTTGCTCTTGCTTTGGTGGCCTCTTCTTTACTGGACTTATGCAAGATATGCTTAACATAAACCTTATTAACATCGTCCGCTTCGTTGATTGCAACATCATCAAATGCTGTTAACACGAAAAAAGGAAAACCATCTCTAAGTGATAGAAAAGTTTCCAGTAATTCCGTTCCGTTATAAGGGACATTGTAATCAATATCTACCCTTTTCTCATTAAGGTTAAAGTCTGTAATAATAGCGTCGGGATTTAGAGCAATAATTCTCTCGATCATAGCATCTAAATCTTCCAAAGGAAGTTGAGTTATAGGATTAATTTCTCCAGATCTAGCTGATTTTTCAACGTAGTCAAGAAAATCATCAAAGCTGGCCATCTCTTCATCGATAAAAAGAATCTTATACTTGCTCATCTTTTTGTCTTTTATATTTTATAGGAAAAGATATTCTTAGTCCAAAACCTTTTTCAGGAAACAAGAGCTTTAAGTCTCCATCGTTTTCTTTTACTATAGATTTCACCAGCCACATGCCTAGGCCTGTTCCTTCTTCTTCAGCTGTGTGAGGATTTCTTCTCGTAGTAAACAATGGTTCAAAAATCACATCAGCCTTTTCAATGTCTTTCGAAAGTCCAGTGCCGTTATCCGAATAGTCGAAAACCACCGCATTTCCATTTGTATAAACTTTAACCTGAATTTGCCTTTGCCGGTTTTCCTTCATCAGATTAAAGGCTTCTATGGAATTCACAAGGAGATTATTAAAAACACTATCAAGATCTATCTCGAAAACTCTTAATTCAATATCCTCAATATCTGAAACGTCTAAAATAATTCCTCTTTCATTGAGAACAGTTATCCAGTCTTCCTTAAATTCATCAAAATAATTTTTTAGAAAAACCTGAGGTCTTTTCCTTTTATCTTTTCGAGTCGCTCCCAGGGAAAAATTAAGCCAGTTCTGTAATTTAATATCTTGAGTTTTAATACGCTCAATCTGGAAAAACGGATTTTTCCGCCTTTCAGCATGTTCATAATCTTCTTCTTTAATTTTTTCAGAGATTAATTCTTTTAATTTATCTGTTCTTGAGTTTAATACATCATTTAATTTACTTAAGTCGTGGCTAAACGATGCTAATACAATACCGCTACTTGCCAACCCTCTCAAAATTTTCTGTTCGTCCTTCAACTTTTCAATCTGTTCTTCTTTTCGTTCAATCTCAATAGCCAAAATTTCCTTTTCTCTGTCATTTTCCTGCTCGGCTTCAATTTCTGGAGTAGTAGGAATATCATTCACATTCTCTTCCCGTTGTTTTCTTTTCTCTCGTGATTCTGCAACAATCTTCTTAGCTAAATCTTCCGCCTTTTTTCTATCTCTTTCTGCGCCGAATCTTTCATTATCAAACGCGTCCATCTCTCGCGCTATAAATGCTCTATCTTCTTCAAAGACGTTAATAATCCCTGCAAGAAGTTGCTTGAAAACATCAAAAGTTTTATTATTCTGAAGTCCTTCACGACTTGATTTGTCTTCAAAATTAACGTTGGTCAAACGGGATATTTTTACGGCTCCGGCTACGTTCTCAGGTTCTACTCGATACCCCCCTTCTGGTTTTGCTACGCCTGCAGGACTTGTAGCCTTTCTATTTCCTAAGCTTAACCAATCAAAAGACGCGTCTTTCACTTCACCATAAGGCCTTACTCTAAAATTATCTCGGAATAGTTTAATGCCCCCGAACTTATTTAGCCAGTCTTTGCGATTGTTAGACATGAAATTCTTATAAAAGAAACGCTTTGCATCGTCGCTGCTAAAAGTCCTTTTCAGAAAATAAAAAGTGAATTCAAAAACTCCAATGTTTTCAAAGGTATTATCTTCATCACGATCCTTGAAACCGGTTAGTAATTGAGAAAAAGTCATCTCTTTCTTCCAGAATCCTCTTAAGAAATCTTCCTTTTTATATGGTTCTTTCTGCATGGACTCTCTAGTAAAGAAGTTATTCGGGATTAATTCAACATCATATTCTTCCCGATAAATTGTAATGCAAATATTTTGGTGCTCATCCGCTTTAGCTACTAATTTATAGTCATAGTCGTCACATACGGAACCTGCTACTTCTCCATATTTATTACGTTCCAATGAGCTAAACAAATAAATCTCAAATTCCCCCACTTCTTTTGGAGGGACAAGAACTTCCAAATCCGAAAAAACTTGATCTACATAAAAGTCCTCCCAATTATCTCTGAGATTTGAAATTTTTAATATTGTGCCGTGACGAACATCTTCTTCTAAATTTATTTTGCTTATATCCAATTCCGGAATTAAAAATTTTATTTCTTCTATTATTGAATTGGAATGAATGCCTATTAACTCTGCATCGACTTTATCAATTGTTTTAAATTCTCCTTCAAAATCCTCCCAGTTCACAATCCATTTGTACCCTAAGAAGCCAGTTGGATTTCCATGTATATCGACATCTTTTTCGTGACTTTCTGAGTTAAATATTGTTGTCATCTCACATATGCCACCTAATTTATCAAGTGCGAAACGACCAATGCCTTTTGCCCCCGCCTTTACTCTTCCAGACTTAGTAAAAACAGCATTAGCCTTATTATCGGTTCCAATAGTCATCCAGTAATCACGAATGACACTTTGAGTCATGCCTTCACCGGTATCAATAATGTATAATGAGCTAAACTTCGAAATTGTGTTTTTGAATAACTTCTTTTTGTCGTCAGCTATATCATTTTTAAGAACATAGTTATTCTCATTTTCTGGATCCTTTTCATACAGATCTAGAATGTCTGTTTCTGGAATACCTAAAGTCAAGAGCTCCTGTACATATTGTGAGGATATTGCATTAAGGATAGTTGAAAACTTGTTATCAAAATACACAATGCTTATTTTACTATCCGCATCATAGCCATTCTTAACCAGTTCAATAATAGCTCCTTTGGAAGAGGCTATATTCTCCCGTCCGATTAGTCTCGCTGTTCTTGCAGAAACCTTAAACGGAATTTTTGTACTATTATCGATATTAGCCATTGAACAAAGATGTTAGTTTTACATTCAGTTGCTTTGCAATTTTGACAAAAGTTTTAAGGATGGCTGCATCTCATTTGGGTGCCATCTTGGCGCGATAGCTCATCTTAGCCTGACTGTGCGACAAGCCATTATGTTGATGTTCTTTTCTACAAGCACAACCTTCAAATCTATTACTTGCCTTTTACTCATAAAAATTGCATGTTTTGTAAATATATTGATTTCCTTCGGCGCCTTTATCCTGTTAATTAAAAATGGCGAGTTGCCCATCAGACGAACGCTTAAGTATCAAAAGTCATTCACTTGTGTTCCATAAAGATAGAAAAGCCAGAATCCACTTAGCCTCCCGTGCCCAAGGGGGCTCGTTTGAGTTCAAGTCGGTGAGTATGACGTAGGCCCCTGTGGAGGACTGCGTAGGCAACGATTCGTTCGTCGATCGTTTTACCTGTTCTTATACTCATAGCGTACCATCCGCAAGCAAACTGAGCGTTTCTATCGCATACAAAGGCACATTCACCATCCAACTCTCGGGCCGGTAATCAGAGAGCGACGTACGAACCGCGAGCGCAGGCTGAAATTTATCACAGTATACCTTTAGACTTTTCGCATGCAGATTTTCAGCCGCCTTCACTTCTATAGGTATGACCTTCCCGCTGTGCTGCACTACGAAATCCAGTTCCGCTTTTGCATTTTCAGGCGACCAGTAATAAACAGGTAGGTCTGGCAGCGTCACGAGCTGCTGCAGTACATACTGTTCTGTCAGCGCACCTTTAAAAGTTTCGAAAATATCATTGTCTTCTAGTAAAGTTTTGACATCAAGACTGGTCATTGCAGACAACAGCCCCACGTCTCCTAAAAAGAGTTTAAAGGCATTCATCTCTTCATACGCTTTTAAGGGAATGCCAGGATGTGAAAGGTTATGTACTTTATGGATCAGCCCGCAGTCGATCAGCCAGGACATTGCCAGTTCGTACTCTTTTGCCCGCGCACCGCTTCTTATTAGTCCGTAGATGAACTTCTTGTTTTCCTTTGCCAATTGAGCGGGAATTGAGTTCCATAACATACGGATCCGCGGAATGATTTCTGTGGGTGCATGTTTGGAAAAATCCTGTTCGTAGCCAGTCAGTATTTGTTGCTGGATCGTTCTGACCTGTTTGAAATCTCCGTTTGTGGCAAATGAACGGACCGCCTCCGGCATTCCACCAATAAAGTAATACTGCCTCAGGCGTTCTATGAATTTTACCTTAAAGGCAGTGATCAACGGCCAGTCTGGTGTTTTCAGTAAGTCTGCCAGTGGTTTTTCCTCTACCGCTTCCAGGAATTCAGAAAAGCTCAAGGGATAAAGATCCATGAACTCCACCTTGCCGACGGGAAATGATTGGTGATTGTTTAACGCGACGCCAAGTAAAGATCCGGCAGAGAGAATATGATACTCTGGAGCATTTTCCTGAAAATACTTCAGCGAGTTAATGCCGCCTGGCGCTTCCTGGATCTCATCAAAGATCAACAATGTTGTCTCGGGTATAATGGTAATTCCTGTCTCGATTTGGAGAGCAGTCAGGATACGCCGGATGTCAAAGTTATCGTTGAACAGGCTTTTGACGTTGGCACTGCTTTCGAAGTTGACATATGCCACCTGTTCGTATTGTTGCCGGCCAAATTCTTTCATTAGCCATGTTTTCCCAACCTGCCGGGCGCCACGAATTATCATCGGTTTTCTGATTGCAGATGCTTTCCAGTCTTTCAGCCGGTTCATTGCCTTCCTCTTCATATTACATTATTTGGTACGAATTTATGTAATAAATAACATTTTTAAGTACCAGATTATGCTAAAAATTACATTAATAAGTACGAGTTTTTGTTTTTAAAATACAAATAAATGATAAACAGATATTTATATAAAATCGTTTTATAGCTTTCTGGCTTGGTGACTGGGTATTTAAGAGATATGTATTTCCGGGCATTCATGCCGGCTTTGAATCCTTTTGGCCCTTCTTCCAACATTCTCCTGACTACAGTCAACTGGCGGTCATTAAGATGATCCTTGTAGCGAGGTCAAAGAATCTTGTTGTCTTCAGGGTAAAATCAATCTGTGCTTCCGCTTCAATTTGTGCATCGAGAGTCGCCTTGACGAAATATTCTACCCTGGCGTTATTTCATTCGAGCGCTGCGTTTTTTCAAGCGATTGCTCGACCAATCCTGCCGTTTCCGCCGCCTCCCTACTTTTTCGGAAAAAGTAAGCAACTCGCCTTCTACGCCTGTAAGGGATAATTTGAAGTGAGGCCAATCCTTTTGCTGCCCGTTATAATTTGCCATGAGCGATTACTACCGTTAATCGGCTCACAAATACGGAAAATAATGAGCCGAATAGTGAATTTATTCGGCTCACATGAGCATTATTAACCGAAACTAGAGGGGTAGGCCTGAAGAGATGAAACTCGATGCTAAGCCGCCTGTTGCACTCAAAATCAACCGCATCCTGCCAGGTGCTAAATAAGGATATTTAAAACTGGCAATAGCACTCGGTACGATAATCAAATGTCGATAAGAGTTTCAACGCCGCTGGTGGCACCAGTCCGCATAGTTACGGACGATTATAAAACCCTATTCTTGTCCATAACTGTATTAGCAGGCATATTTGTGGACGATGATAACTAACTTCTAAAATATCTCATTACCAGGGCATGATCGCCGACATCATGAATATGAAATGTCACAAATATTTAAAAATATGTGACATTTGCTAGTCGAAATCTCCTCGCCATTTCAGTCTGTTAGGCTTCTCTTCAAATACCTAACAGTCTTCGGAGAGATGATTTTAAAATAGCGCAGTATTAATCTTCAACGGAGGCAAGTCGCTTCGTGATTGCAATATGTTTTTTCAATCTGTTCATTCTTTTTCCATGTTCACTGCCCGTGAACATGGAAAAATAGTGAACATTATCGTTGCATCTTGCCGCGGCTAGGTACGATGGGGACTATAGATTTTTGGAAGCTGAAAAAATTAATGCAGATACTCGGAAGCTTTCCCAAAGAATGATGGCTCAATTTAAGGGCAAAGAGAATTATCCTTTACCTGATCTGTCGTCTGTGGCTCTACCAAGCCTCGTTAATATTTCCACGTCCCATTGCAGCTGTTCCGGCAACTTTTCAAACCTTGCCCGCGACGCCGGCCACATAGTAATTAGTGACGTGATCATCATGCACACCAATTCGATTGCATGAAGGCAATCAGCCGTCGAATCAAGTAACACAAATGAAGGATCGGCAGATGACGAATTTAATTGCATAGCGCTTAATCCTTCTGAGTGCGCATATACGCTTAACATTGTGTAAAGGAGTATGAAACTATTATTCTTAACGAATCCCGTTTCCGTCATGATAGTACTCCAATGACTGAACAGTTTCGCGCTGCCGTGATCAATCAATGCAGCCTGCTGGTTTGGGCTCAGGTGTTTATAGGCTGGAAGATTTAGAATAATATTCTTGAGACGCTCGATTTCTTGTATATCTTTTTCTCTTTGTCGTTGTGCAAACGCTGATCTTGAGGGAAGCCGCTGACGATGCAGCAACCCCGTATATACCCATGAATAGTATCTTAATTCTTTTGTTTCATCTTCCGGAGGATTTACATAGATATAATGATACATCAGGAAAGTTTCCAGTTGCGAACGAAGCACTGCTTTGGCTGACGGATTATCAGTATAACTGACCCCGGCTACCTCGTGTTTATAGTAACTGGATGATAATGCCAATCCTGACCATATGTGATGAAGTGTAAACCCATGGAAAGCAAATTTTATTAGAAGAGTCTCTGACAATTTTTGCCAGGATTGTATTTGCACTTTGTCATCGTTCAATGCTTCGTTCAGGTATAACAGTGTATCTAAAAAATGATGATAATCCTTCAAACGGGTCGGTAAATCGTCTGACCGTAACTTCGTCATCAGCTCTTTGGTTCTTTTTTCTTTTGGGGTTAACTGTGGCATGTTTTCTAAATTATACTTTCCATCATTAAAGATCCCTTCATTAACCAAAATAAGATTGAAGTGTTTTGATTGACTTTCATCTTGTGGTGAATTTTGGTAACCGAATTTTGTTTGCTGATACCCTGTTTTGAGGGTAGTTGCAGCTCCTGAAACCCTTGCCCAGCAAGCATTTTGTAAAAATTCGGTTACCTAAAAGTAGCGGAATCGCGAGGTAACCGAGCAGGTTCCCGAATTGGTTGATTCCGATTGATGCGTTTTGATGAAAGATTTCCTGAAACCCGCGTAAATACTGGGTATATGCATAAAAAAAGCAGGCTTTGTAGCCTGCTCTGTGATCCCGCTGGGACTCGAACCCAGGGCCCTATCATTAAAAGTGATATGCTCTACCAACTGAGCTACGGAATCTTACCAGCAATCCGAAGACCGCTTTCCCGTTTTTGGGAGTGCAAAAATACGGGGCCAATCCTTTCCTTCCAAAAAAAGTGCAATATTTCTGCAAATTATTTTTTCAATCTAGTTCTCCTTCAACGCTTTCTCTATTTCACGCAACATTTTCCCGCATTGCTCCACGTGCCCGTGCTCCGTTTCACAGTTCACATACAACATCTCCCCACGCCTTCCATAGTACACACTCATCGACCCATCCTCCCGCACTTCCTCATTGTGCTGCCACACCGCATTATACCCCGCCGCTGCCAGTCTCTGATACATCACACTGTCTGTTGTCAAAAAAAAGTCATCAGGATCCTGCTCCGGCATGTGAATCACTTCCTTCGTATCCATTTCCCCATCACCACCCTGCCGGTACGTGTGCACCGACAGTCCACCTTCCGTATTGTTGTGCAAAGCCACCAGGCATTTCGTTTGCCCCGGCACCAAAGCCAGCAGGTCACGGCCAAACCTGTAAGCCGCCTCCACCGCTTCCCCATTCACTTCGCCAAACCGGTCCAGGCTTTTCGCCGCCCCCTCTTTCGAGTAGATCCTGTTCGGGTCCACCTTGTATTGCTGCCTGCCTATTGTAAATTTCAATAACCGCTCTCCACCATTTTCTATCCTGATCAGCAGTCCCCCTTTTTCCGACAGCCATTCCCGCGCCGCTTCCACCGATGTACATTCATCGTCATGTACATTGATCGCCGTGATCGCACGCGGCTGGCCATAATACGACAGTTCCACCCACACATCCGTATCACCCAATGCCAGTTTCTTCCGCTCCACATCCGGCCGCTGCGCGCAGGCGCTCACCATCAGCAGCACCATACATATACCTGTCCAGATCCTTCGTAACATCTAAGAAAGATACAACCTTTTGCCACCTCCGGCTTTGCAGGTTGATAACTTCCGCGTTTTCAAGTAGGTTTGCATTTATAAATTGTTTGTTATGGCTGCATATTTCCAGGATAAAGTAGTAGTGGTCACCGGCGGCACCGATGGTATCGGCAAGTCGCTCGTGGAGTTATTGTTGTCGCACGGCGCCAAAGTGGCTACCTGCGGCCGCAATCACGATAAACTCTACCAGTTGCAGTCCGAGAATCCTTCGGCACCTTTATACACTATGGTGGCCGACGTCAGCAGCGAGAACGATTGCCGCCGTTTCATCGATATGACCATCCGCACTTTCGGCGGCATCGACATCCTTATCAATAATGCCGGTGTGTCTATGCGCGCTTTGCTCCGCGATACCACTATCGATGTCATCCGTAAAGTGATGGACATTAATTTCTGGGGCACGGTTTATTGCACCAAGTACGCGCTCGATTCCATTATCGAACGCAAAGGCACCATCGTTGGCATATCGTCCATCGCGGGTTATCGCGGCCTGCCCGGCCGCAACGGTTATTCCGCTTCCAAGTTTGCCGTACAGGGCTGGCTCGAAGCTATTAAAACGGAATTGATGGACGACGGCGTACACGTCATGTGGGTTTGCCCCGGCTTTACCGCTTCTAATATCCGCACCGCTGCCTTAAACAAAGACGGGGACCAGAGCGGCGAGAGCAAGATGAATGAAAAGAAAATGATGACCTCCGACGAGTGTGCCGTGCATATCCTCAGAGCCGTTGAAAAAAAGAAACGCACACTCGTGCTAACCTTCACCGGTAAACAAACGGTGTTCATGAATAAGTTCTTCCCCAAATGGGCCGATAAACTTGTTCACCGTTTTTATTTCCGTGACAGACAGCTGGTAAAGTAGCAGTGCTTATTTTTGCGGCACAGGTATCTTTTTTTTAAACACCAAATTCCGGCCTCCTCTATTTAATTTATGTCATTGATCACCCTCACCTCGGATATCGGGCACCAGGATTACCTGGTGGGTGCGATCAAGGCACAACTCATACAGATCAACCCGGAGTTCCGGCTGGTGGATATTTCCCATAATATTTCTCCATTTAATTATCCGCAGACCGCTTATATCTGCCGCAGCGCTGTTCAACATTTTCCTCCATACAGTTATCACCTCATCCTGGTCAACCTGTTTGAGAAAAAACCCGAACGCCTGCTGCTCGCTTTTCACCAGGAACAGTATTTTCTTTGCGCCGACAATGGCCTGCTGAATATGATCCTCGAAGGCAAACCTGAAATGGTGATCGGTGTTCCGCTGGATAAAAGCGAGATCCGTAATACATTGCATTGCACGTCCGTGATGGGCCGCGTGGTAAACGAACTCATGCAGGGCACGGCACTCACACAGATCGGTGAACCCGATATTGCTTATACGGAAAAAAATCACCTGCGCCCCCTGCTCGATCAGAATTATATCGAAGGACAAATCATTTTCATCGACAATTTTGAGAACGTAATCGTCAACATCACCCGCGAACAGTTCGAGGAACAACGCCGCGGCCGCAGTTTCCGCATCGTTTTTAAACGCGATGAAGTGATCGACCGCATCAGCGAGTCGTATGCCGATGTGCAGGAAGGTGAAAAGCTCGCCATTTTCAACAGCGCCAATTATCTCGAGATCGCTATCAATAAAGGCAACGCCGCGGGTTTGTTTGGCTTAAAAGGTTTTTCGGAAAAGACAAGGCAGGTGGCCGGCATTATGCAAAACCAACTCTTCTACCAGACCGTCAGGGTTTATTTCGAATAGAATTTGTCGATATCATTCGCCAGCGATTCGATAAACAACGCATATCCCTCCGTATAGTTATTTTTCACCGTCGGATACGGCACATCGCTGATGCGGTAAAATCCTTTTCTGATAATGTCCCAGGCTTTCGTGGCCTGCACCGAGTCGGCAAATTGGCGGGCAAACCTGTTTTCCATGGAAAAGTTTTGCAGCCCCACGCCGTGCTGGTAGTATTTAAAAGGAACGATCATCCTTTCCGCATAGAAGTAATTGGCTTCGCGTCCGATCACATGAAAGTAATGGCCGTAGTAGCGCAGTATTTTCACAATTTTTTCCGCCACCTGTTTTTCCGTAGCATCGGCCGGCAGCATTTTTCTCCAGGTATTTTGCTCTTTGTCCAGCAGCACCGCGTCTTTTTCATCCAACCGGGCATAGTACCAGTTTACTTTCAGCAGTTGTCCTTTCACCTTTACCGGATGGGCAACTATCATTTTACCGTCTTTTAACTGCGCGTCCTGGCCCATGAGCCGTTCCATTCCCAGTCCGGCATTGCGAATCAGGAGAATGCCTTCCGGTGTGAGCGCCCAGGAGCCCGGTGCCGCCATGATGCTGTCGGCCTGGTATATTTTGCCATCGGGCTCAAAACGCAGCAGTTTCAGCCCATGCAGCATCAGCAGCGAGTCCTTTACTTCGTTGTAAAGATCACGGCTGTCCTCCATTTCCTTGTCGAGGCGGGAATACAGCGCCACCCAGCTCCCTTCGACACGGAGCGGTTCATTTTTAGCTTTTTTGCCTGATCCGCAGCTGGTGATCAGGGCTGACAGCAGGGCGAGGAGAAGAAGAAAACGCATAAGCAGCGGTTTAAGCCGGGCAAAACTAAGAAGAATCTGCAATCCCGTGAATTTCAGCGGGCCGGGACTTAACGAAACTGTTCGTTGGACGGTGCACGGGATGAACTGAATATCCCTATTTTTGCCTTCTTTCAAAATAGACCCCATTATGAACTTCAAAAAAGTTAATAACCTCACCGGCTGGGCCGTTTTCTTTGTCGCCTTGCTGACCTTCATGTTTACGCGCGAAGCCAGAGGCAGCCTCTGGGATTGCGGTGAATTCGTGGCCAGCGCTTACAAGCTGGGACTTCCCCACCCTCCGGGCGCACCAATGTTTACCCTGCTGGGCAGGTTCTTTATTATACTTTTTGGAGATAATCCGCAGACCGCTGCCAACGCTGTCAACTTCATGAGCGCTGCAGCCAACGCCTTCACCATCCTGTTCCTGTTCTGGAGCGTTACGCATTTTGCCCGCAAAATGTTTGTGTCCCACGCTTCACAGCCGCTGACAGGTGCGCAATTGTTTACCGTAATGGGTGCAGGTGCGGTTGGTGCCCTGGCTTATGCATTCAGTGATTCATTCTGGTACAGCGGTGTGGAAGGTGAAGTGTATGCCCTTTCTTCTTTCTTCACCGCGCTCGTATTCTGGGCGATGCTGAAATGGGAACACGCGGATGAAAGCGCAACGGATGCCGGTGCAAGAACCCGCTCCGACCGCTGGATCATTTACCTGTTCTTCATGATGGGGCTGTCTATCGGTGTTCACTTGCTGAACCTCCTGACCATTCCTGCGATCGTAATGATTTATTACTACCGCCGCTATACACCTACCGTTAAAGGTTCTATCATTGCCTTCCTCATCGGTTGCGTGATCGTTGGTATTGTGCAGGTGGGCGTTATTCAATACTCCATGAAAGCGGCCGGCCAGTTCGACGTATTCTTCGTCAACCAGCTCGGCACTCCTTTCTTCGCTGGTTTTGCTTTTTACTTTGTACTGCTCGCCGCATTGATCGTGTGGGCGCTCAGCTTCAGGGAAAAAGACATGACCAGAACGAAATTGTCGATCTGGCTGATTTTATTCCTGGCGCTTTCGCTGCTGCCGTTCATCGTGAGCCTCGGCTCCGGCGGATGGAAGTTTGTGAAGTTCCTCTTCATCGGTGGTATTGCCGTGCTGATAGGTTACCTGCTGCGCCCCGGTGCACTTAAAATTCTGAAGCTGGGACTGTGGTGCTACGCCTTCATCATGCTGGGTTATTTCATGTATTTCACTGCACTGATCCGCTCCAATGCGAATCCCGCGATCGACATGAACAACGTGGATAACCCGATCAACCTCGTTTACTACCTCAGCCGCGAACAATATGGCAGCGCACCAATCGTATACGGTCCGCACTTTGCCGCCGAAATCGACCGCGCAGATCCGTATGAGTACGGTGAAATGAAATATGTAAAAGGAAAAGACAAGTACATCGAGATCGGCCGCGAGCAGACTCTCCGCTACGAACGTTCCGATTATCAACTCTTCCCGCGCGTGTGGGATGCCAGCAACGACCAGGACCACGCCGACTTCTATGCCGACTGGCTAAGTATCGGCAAAACCACCGATGCCGAAGGGCGACAGAAATACGAAGCGCCCACCCTCAAGCAGAATATGGAATGGTTCTTTACCTACCAGCTCGGCTTTATGTATTGGCGATACTTCATGTGGAATTTCTCGGGCAAACAAAACGATATCCAGGGTGATGGCAACAAACGCGACGGCAACTGGATTACCGGCATTTCCCTGATCGATAATGCCCGTCTGGGCGATCAATCGCAACTACCCGACAGCCTGAAAGATAATAAAGCGCATAACTCACTCTACTTCCTGCCCTTCATTCTGGGTATTGTGGGATGCGTATATCAATACTTCAAAAACCGGAAAGACTGGATCGTGAGCATGCTGCTCTTCTTCTTCACCGGTATTGCCATTGTACTTTACCTCAACCAACCAGGCAACCAGCCACGTGAACGTGACTATGCCTATGCAGGATCGTTCTATGCCTTTGCGATATGGATCGGTCTGGCCGTGGTAGCATTCGTGCGACTGGCCAATGAGAAAAAAGACAAGTTCACTTTCCAGAACCTGATGATCTATGGAGGTGCATTAACCTTCCTGATCACGGTGCTGAGCTGTCTGCCGGGCAACTCCGGAGGTGGTGTGATGATGGCAAGCCTGCTTGCCACGGCGTTGTTCCTAGCCGTAACGGCAGGTGTCACATTCCTTGTGAGGGCGATCGGCAGCGGAGGACAAAATCTTTCCACGCTCAGTCTTGCTTCTACCCTTATCTGCCTGGCCGTGCCGGCATTGATGGCACAACAGGAATGGGACGACCATAACCGCAGCACCAAAACCGTGGCGCCGGATCTGGCACGCGATTACCTGGAAAGCTGTGCACCTAACGCCATCTTGTTTACCTACGGTGATAATGATACTTATCCGCTTTGGTATGCACAGGAAGTGGAAGGCATCCGTAAAGACATCCGCATCATCAACAACTCGCTCCTGGGTATCGACTGGTATATCAACCAGCTCCGTACAAAAGTGAACGAAGCCGACTCTGTAGACGTGATCTGGACACCGGAACAGATCGAAGGGCATAACCGCGAATATCTTTACATCCGTGAAGATCCGCGCTTTGCCAACCAGGCTCCCGACCTCTTCCGTTTCATGAAAGAGTTTCTCGGTAAAGTAACACCTGACCCTGAAACCGGCCGCGACAAAGGTCCGCTGTATATGCCGCTGCGTCGCTTCACCCTGCCGGTAGATGTAGAACTGGTGAAGAAAAACGGTACCGTTAACCCAGGCGACAGCGTATTGAGCGAATTGCCGGTAATGCTGCCCGAAGGACGTTCCTATATCGGACGTAACGACCTGATGGTGCTGAACATCGTGGCCGCCAACAACTGGAAGCGCCCGATCTATTTCACTTCACCTTACGGTGTGGCAGGTTTTGATAATTTCCTCCGCAAGGACGGACTTACTTACCGCCTGGTGCCGATCATTCCGAAGAATACATCTGCCAACTGGATGATCAACACCTACGGCCGCGACAATAACCTGGACGTGATCGGTAAAAACCTGATGGACAAGTTTGTGTTTGAAAGCAAAAAAGGCACTTACTTCGACGAAGAGAACCGCCGCCATATCCTCAATATCCGCAACGCTTACGCCGAAGCTGCAGGTAACCTTGCCGACGCAGGCCGTAAAGAAGAAGCGAATAAATTGCTGGAAAAATGTGTAAGCATGATCCACGCAGAAGATATGCCTTACGGTATGGTGAGCCGCCGCAACAACCATAACATCAATGGCCTCGTATTCCTGGAAGCCGCTTACAAAGCCGGTAACCTGAAACTGGCCAACGAAGTGAAAGCCGCCATTCAGAAAGACCTGCAACAGCAGGAGCAGTATTACAAATACCTGCAGGCAGAGAAGGAAGAGTTCTACTCCTACTTCGACGGCCAGGGCGGAGAAGCAGACCGTAACCGCCAGTTGTTGAGCATGATCAACGCGCTGGAACAACGGTACAATCCTACTGCCGCACAAAAACAGCAACAACAACCGCAGCAGGAACTTCCGGGACAAACGATTCAAACGGCCCCGAAAGATTCACAGGCTAAATAATCAAAAGTTAACCCCCACAAAATTGTGGGGGTTCTTTTTTACCGCAACTTTCCGCCTGCCCGTGTGTTATAAACAGAAGCGGAGCTTTTTCCGTAAATTACCTTCAGAAAAACACGGCAGGCACATGAGAGGTTACCAATTTACCGGGTTCAATCCCGATGAGCAGGGCAAAAGCCGTTTTGATCAGTTGCTGAATATTTTTCTCCAGTTGCTGACCTATACAAGCGGCGACGTAAGCGAAGCCCTTAAATGGCTGAACGAACTCGACAAACAATACTCCCTCACGGACGATGAGTACGCGATGGGCGATTTTATAGACGATTTAAAAAACAAAGGCTATATCTCCGACGATCAGCAGACGGGAGAGATACGCATTACACCCAAAACCGAACAGGGCATCCGCAAGAAAAGCCTCGAAGAAATATTCGGTAAACTCAAAAAAAGTAAACAAGGCGATCACCGCAGTTTCAAACCCGGACAGGGCGATGAACAGAATGCCGAAACAAGACAGTTTCAGTTTGGTGATATGCTGGAACAGATCGACTTCACGGAAAGCATCCGCAATGCACAGATCAATCACGGCATCGAGAGTTTCCGCATGCAGGAAGATGATCTGGCCATACGGGAAACGGATTACAAAGCACAGACCTCTACCGTGCTCATGATCGATATTTCCCATTCAATGATCCTTTATGGTGAGGACCGCATCACGCCCGCGAAAAAAGTAGCGATGGCACTGAGCGAACTCATCAAGACACGTTATCCGAAAGACACACTCGATATCGTGGTTTTTGGAAACGATGCCTGGCCTATTGAAGTAAAAGACCTCCCCTATTTGCAGGTAGGTCCTTATCATACCAATACCGTTGCAGGCCTCGAACTCGCCATGGATATTTTGCGCCGGCGCAAAAACCCCAACAAACAGATCTTCATGATCACGGATGGTAAGCCCACCTGTCTGAAGATCGGCAAACGCTATTATAAAAACAGCTTCGGCCTCGATCGCAAAGTCGTTAACCGCTGTATGAATCTTGCCGCGCAATGCAAGAAATTAAAAATTCCTATTACTACTTTCATGATCGCTACGGATCCGTACCTGCAGCAATTTGTGCAGGAATTTACCGAGATGAACCAGGGCAAGGCCTTCTTTGCTTCGCTGGACAAACTCGGTGCCTTCATCTTCCGCGATTTCGAAAGTGGCAAACGCAAAACTGTATTTTAACCTACGCTACTATGCAATTACACACAATAAAAACCTTAGGAGAACTCAAAGCCTCCGGTTACCAGTCCCGCTCGATCAAAGACGAAATCCGTCACAACTTACTGCACCGCCTCCGTCACCAGGAGCCGACCTTCTCGGGTATCGTAGGTTACGAAGACACCGTTATTCCCGATGTGGAAAGAGCGTTGCTGAGTAAACACAATATCCTTTTTCTCGGTCTGCGCGGACAAGCCAAGACCCGTATGGCGCGCCAGATGACCGAATTGCTCGATGAATATATTCCTACCATTCCCGGCAGCGATATCAACGACGATCCGCTGAACCCGGTCTCGGCGTTTGCACAGGCGCTGATCAAAGAAAAAGGCGATGATACACCAATAGCCTGGCTGCATCGCAGCGAACGTTACGGAGAAAAGCTCGCCACGCCCGATGTAAGTGTAGCCGATCTGATCGGTGACATCGATCCCATCAAAGCTGCTAACCTGAAACTGAATTTCGCCGATGAGCGTGTACTGCATTATGGCATTATCCCGCGCAGCAACCGTTGCATTTTTGTGATCAATGAATTGCCCGACTTACAGGCGCGCATCCAGGTAGCCTTGTTTAACATACTCGAAGAAGGCGATGTGCAGATCCGCGGATTCAAACTGCGGCTGCCGCTCGATATATTATTTGTATTTACAGCCAACCCCGAAGACTATACCAACCGCGGTTCGATCGTAACGCCATTGAAAGACCGTATCGAAAGCCAGATCCTGACCCACTATCCGCGTACCATCGAACAGGCGCTGGAGATCACCGGTCAGGAAGCGGGCATCGGCGACGACCAGAAAGAGCTGGTAGAAGTAAGCGACCTGGTTCGCCGGTTGATCGAACAGGTAGCGTTTGAAGCGCGCGGCAGTGAATTGGTGGATAAGAAAAGCGGTGTGTCTGCGCGTCTCACGATCTCTGCTTTTGAAAATGCCGTGAGTGCCGCCGAGCGCCGCGCCATCATTAACAACGAAAAGCATACACAGGTCTGGATCAGCGATCTGGCCGGCATCATTCCTTCTATTACCGGTAAAGTAGAACTGGTATACGAAGGAGAACAGGAAGGTCCGTTCCAGGTAGCGATGAACTTATTGGACAAAGCGATCCGCACGCAATTCGTGGAATATTTCCCTAACCCTGAAACATTGAAGAAGCGCCGCAATACTGGCAAGGCATCACAGGAAAAAGTGGACGATCCTTATCGCCCTGTGATCAACTGGTTTGATAAAGGCAATCACCTGCATTTATCCTTCGGTAATTCCGATAAAGAAAAGCTGATGGCGCTTTACCAGGTAGACGGACTTCATGCCGTAGTAAAAAAATTATATCCCGGTGCCGATGAAGAGCAGGCCGGCCTGTTAATGGAATTTGTATTGCACGGCCTCGCAGCTCACTCGCTCATCAGCAAAAAAATCTTCGAAACAAAAGTTGAATTTAAAGACCTCATCGGCAGCATGATGAACCTGGGAGGCATGAGCACGGAGGAAGATGAATTTGATGAAGAAAGTTGATTTTGCCTTTGGCAAAATCAATGTGCAAATGTGAAGATGTGTAAATGTATAAATGATTTGAAAACAGGTAAGCATTTACACATGTACACATCAGTAGAAGAACTGTTCACTAACGATTTTCCCGTCCTTCACTTTGTACAGCATCAGTTGGTTGATCTGGATGCGGCCGTGTGGTTGTACAGTGATGTCGAGTTCCCTGGCTACGACAAAATGATCGCCGGCTACTAACGGTTCCGATGTGGATGCGCCATGCAATGCTGTAATACGACCAACGAAGTCTTCACCTTTCTGACGCACGGCGGCTTTGCCTTCTGCATAACCGAAGTAAGGAGAATCAACCGGATCGATGCTTTTCACATCATCGGAGAAAAACTCATCCTGTATTTCAAACCATTTATCCTGTTGTGCCAGCTCATTGAAACGGGTGGCAATCTGGTGTGTCGTCATTGTCTGAAGTTTTGTTACAACAAAGCTATGAGCCGTTGTCAACTTCGAGGGGGTGGGATTTGGTCTTTCTGGCAGTGGTTTTCGGACAGGAGGGCGCGAATCGTGAATCGTCAATCGTGAATAAAAAAGGGAGTGCCTTTTACAAGAACTCCCTTTCATATTACAATATATATTGACGATTCACGATTGACGATTCACGGCTAAAAGAACACTCCCAATCTCAACGCCCAACGGTTCAGATTCACCTTACCGTCATTCCATTTTCTATTGCGGGTAACATCGGTGAACCCATTTTCAAAACCGAGACCGAAGAACAGATCTGTTTTGTCGGCGATATGATATTCAGCACCGGCACCGATCAGCAAACCCATGTTCAGCGGGTTAATGTCTTTCAGAATTTTTTGTTTGGTGGCAGAGGTTGAACCATACTCCCAATCAGCACGAGCACCGATGAGTTGACCGAGGTAAGTCCCAAATTGTCCCCAGTAGCGCAAACCGTTATTCGGATTTGTTTTCAATTTAATGGAGAGTGGCACCTGGATGTACTGCAACCGGATATCATACACCTGTTCGGCGCCGGCAGCTTCTGCGCGGCGGAGACCTTTATTGGCATCCGTATACTTAAGACTGGCGGAAGCATGTGTCACTTCAATACCTGAGGCAAAGGCGCCACGGCCATCGCTGAACATGAAATCTGCCATCAGACCATAAGAGAAACCAAACTTGCTTCCGTCTTTTTCCAAACCATTGTCAGCAGGACGCAGATTATTGATGAATACAGGGTCCAGTTTAAAACCAAGACGAACACTCCGTCCGCGAAACTCTGTTTGTGCCATAGCCGCTCCACTGACAGCGAGGAGCAGGCCAAGTACCAGGATTCTTTTCATAGATCGTTAATTTGATGTTGGGGCAAAGATCATACAAAATCAGCAATTTAGAAGCATTTTACTTGCATTTACCGGCTCATACAATATTCACTTCGCGCTCCAGTTCCACACCGAATTTTTCTTTTATGGAGGCAATGATCTGTTCACTCAAGGCTACGATCTCCGCTCCGGTGGCCTGTCCATGATTCACTAACACCAAAGCCTGGCGTGCGTGCACACCGGCATCTCCCTGCCGGTATCCTTTCCAGCCTGCCTGTTCGATCAGCCAGCCTGCCGCCAGCTTCATCGTGCCATCCGGATTGAGATAAGCAACGATATCGGGGTACTGTTTTTTCAACGCATCAAACTGCGGGATGGTAATACTGGGATTTTTAAAAAAACTGCCTGCATTACCGGTTTCTTTGGGATCGGGGAGTTTGGATTGACGTATGGAGATGACCACATCCGATACATCACGGATGGTGGGATGTTCAATGCCACGCGCTTTGAGTTCGGCCGCTATGGCTCCGTAAGAGGTGTTCAACACCGGTTGCTTTCTTAATCTAAAAGTGACGTCCGCAATCACGAATTGTCCTTTGTATTTTCTTTTGAAAACACTTTCACGGTAACCAAATTCGCAGGCCTGTGCACGGAAAGTATAATTGCTGCGTTCGTTTAAATGAAAGGCAGTGAGTTGCTCAAACACATCTTTTATTTCCACCCCATAAGCCCCGATGTTTTGCATGGGCGATGCCCCTACACATCCGGGAATCAGTGAAAGATTTTCGAGTCCGCCCCATCCCTGTTCAATCGTGTGTAACACAAACTGGTGCCAGTTTTCTCCCGCCCCTGCTCTTATGTAAACGAATTCAGCATCCTCACTCACCTTGCGGATGCCGCAGATATCATTTTTCAACACCAGTCCTTCGAAATCTTTTGTCAGCAATACGTTACTGCCACCGCCAAGGATCAGCAAAGGCTGTCCCGGATACTTCGACATGATATCGTTGAGCGATGCAATGCTGTCAAACGCCGCGTAATAACGGGCATTGGCGGCTACGCCAAATGTATTCAGGTCCTTTAATGGAAAATTTTCCAGAACTTGCATGCTATGAATTTAGGCAATGATACTGTAAAAAATAAGAGTGGAAAAACTGCTGCCATCATCGGCGCTACCGGCATGATCGGCAAATATTTGCAGGAAGCGCTTTACAAAGATGACCGGTTTGAAACCGTCCGGCTTATCGTACGCCGTCCGATGGAAAAGCCACATCCAAAAGCAGAAGTAAAGCTCGTTGATTTCAACGATGTCGAATCGGTGAAACTGGCCCTGGAAGACGTGAACATTGTCTTTTCCTGTATCGGCACCACACAAAAAAATGTGAAAGGCGATAAAACGCTTTACCGCCGCATCGATCTTGAAATTCCTGAGCGCGTAGCGAAATATGCACACGAAGCCGGAGCGGAGGCGTTTGCGATGGTATCGTCCGTTGGTGCCGATGCATCCAGCCGCAATTTTTATCTCCGCCTCAAAGGCGAAGCAGAAAATGCCGTGATTGCCAGCGGCATTCCTTCCATCCACATCATGCGTCCTTCCATGTTACTCGGCCACCGCGATGAGCAACGTCCGGGTGAAGGGTTTCTTCAATCAGCCACCAAAGCGGTATCAGGCTTATTATTCGGCTCCTGGAAAAAATACCGCGCCATTCACGGCCGTACCGTTGCACAGGCTATGATCAAATCCGCTCTCTCCGGTAAGCAGGGCGTGCAGTGGTATCATTGGGAAGAGATGAATGTTAATTAGATAATTTGATGATTTGAAAATTTGAAAATCGATGTTTAATTGTCTAATCATCAAATTATCAAATCATCAAATTAAATCCCATCAACATCCGGCACTACTATCACATTCCGGAATCTTTTATCATTGTGCAGGATCGCAATCTGCTCCAACAATTCCTGCTTGCAGGTGCGGATCAATTGCTGATCACGGGGAAGTTTGAGCAGCAACTCCATCAAATATTGATTGCGCACACGACTGATCATCGGCTCTGCCGGGCCAGACATATAATCTTTATAACGGTTTTTCAACGCATCGGCATAGCGATGCGCCGCATCATGTACTACATCTTTCAACTTATGACGAAACGTTAATTGTATCGTTCGCGAGAAAGGCGGGTAAAAGAATTGTTTACGTTTCTGCATTTCATCTTCATAGAAATGCGCGTAGTTATGTTCGGTTACAAACTTTAATACAGGATGGCCGGGTTGTGTGGTTTGTATGAGCACGCGGCCCATTGTATCGCGTCTGCCGGCGCGGCCACTCACCTGCTCCATCAATTGAAAAGCACGTTCATTCACGCGGAAGTCAGCAAAATGCAATAAGCCATCGGCATCGAGGATTCCAACCAAATCCACCTTTTCAAAATCGAGACCTTTTACCACCATCTGTGTGCCCACCAAAATGTCTACACGCTGTTGTTCGAACTGCTGGATCAACTGATCATGCGCATGTTTGCCACGTACTGTATCGATGTCCATCCGCGCTACTTTCGCCTGCGGAAAGGTTTCCTGCAACAACTCTTCAATGCGTTCTGTGCCAAAATTTCTTTGTACAAACTGATCACTGCCGCAGGCGGCGCAGGTATACAAAGGTGTATAAGTGGTGCCGCAATAATGGCACTGCAATTTATTGGTGAGTTTATGGAATGTCAGGGAAACATCGCAGTATTTACACTGCGGCACCCAGCCACACATGCTGCACACCTGGTAAGGGGTGTAACCCCGGCGGTTCTGGAAAAGAATCACCTGCCGCTGGCGGCCTACTACCTCTTCCACTGCTTCTACCAATTGCGGCGACAGCATGATCTTGCCTTTTTCCTTGGCATTGATCCGGCGTGTGTCTACTATTTCGATGCCGGGCATTTGCATATTACCGAAACGCTCAGCCAGTACGGCTTTACCATATTTACCATTTTGGGCGTTGGCATAACTTTCCAATGAAGGGGTGGCGCTGCCCAGCACAACGCGCGCACCGAAAAGCGATGAAAGATAGATGCCGGCATCCCGGCCGTTGTATCGCGGCGCAGGTTCCTGTTGTTTATAAGAAGTATCGTGTTCCTCATCACAAACGATCAGCCCCAGCTCGCGGAACGGCAGGAATACCGAGGAACGTGCGCCCAGCACTACTTTCAGTTCTCCGCTTTTTACTTTGTTCCATATCTCCACGCGTTCATTCTGCGAAAAGCGCGAATGATAAATTCC
>Ga0160492_100059_pt1 | contig 128744 bp, 108 predicted proteins | sample DID2MG_FD_108258 | JGI IMG/M metagenome (GOLD analysis project Ga0160492, IMG submission 108258) | Enriched soil microbial communities from UW Madison campus, WI, USA - DID2877_E24_FP2 MG | ecosystem: Environmental > Terrestrial > Soil > Unclassified | place: USA: Madison, Wisconsin | collected... | reverse complement strand
TTGTATTTCTCATAATGCCCGTGTTGGTCTCCAGACCAACGGGGAGGGCGTCTTTTAAAATGGCGGTAAAGACCAACAACGGCGACGGTATTTCATCCTTGTATTTCTCATAATGCCTGTGTTGGTCTCCAGACCAACGGGGAGGGCGTCTTTTAAAATGGCGGTAAAGACCAACAACGGCGCCGGTATTTCATCCTTGTATTTCTCATAATGCCCCTGTTGGTCTCCAGACCAACGGGGAGGGCGTCTTTTAAAATGGCGGTAAAGACCAACAACGGCGCCGGTATTTCATCCTTGTTTTTCTCATAATGCCCCTGTTGGTCTCCAGACCAACAGGTCGGGCCTGCACCTTCTACCTTTCTCCTTCATCAGACCGCAAAGCAGATGCCGAGTGTTGGGTGCGGTACTCGTTGGGCGCGCATTGGTATTTTTTCCGGAACTCCCGGAAGAAGTAGGATTGATTGTTGAAACCGGTCTGATAGAAAATTTCGGTGACGGTGAGTTGCGTGGTTTTCAGTAGCCGAGCGGCTTCCTGCAAACGAAGATGTTTGATAAACTCGCCGGGAGTCATGCCGGTGAGGGTTTTGAGTCGCCGGTAAAGTTGCATTTTACTTAAACTGAAATGTTTTTCCAGGAAAACCGCATTCAGTTCCGCCTCCGCGATATGTGTATGGATGAGTTGCGCGAGCTGGACAAGAAACTTCCGGTCTTCTGCTGCCAGTTCGGAATTGGCGAGGTTGTCGCCGGTTTCGTTCTGGCTGAAAATATGCAGCAGTTTGCGCCGGTATTCGATCAGTTTTCTGACACGGGTTTGCAGGTGGCTGGCCTGAAATGGTTTGGCGATATAGGCATCGGCACCCACCTCATAGCCTTCGAGGCGATGGTCTTCGCTGCCGCGGGCAGAGAGAATGAGAAAAGGAATATGGCAGGTGGCTGATGTATTCTTTACGCGGTTACACAGTTCCAATCCGTTCATGTTCGGCATCATCACATCACAGATCACGAGATCGGGGATCAGTTTTTCAATCAGTCCGATCGCTTCAAGGCCGTCGGCAGCTTCGTGAATGATATACTCTTCACGCAAAAGATCTTTCAACAGGAAACGGATGTCTTCGTCATCTTCCACTAACAAAATGCTTTGTTTGTCTTTGTTCTCCAATTGTTCGATGAGTGCGGTTTTGTTGGTTTCTTCCGGCGACACTGCCAACAAAGGCCCGGAGTCTGTTGCGGTAATGGCTTTATAGAGAGAAGAAGGTTGATCGGTGCCGGGTTGTTCGGCGGCAGGCACGGCTGCCATGGCCGGTGGCTGGAGCGGCAGGCTGACGGAGAAAATAATACGACCCTGCTCATAGCGGCAATCAATTTTTCCATACAACAGATCTACCAGCTGCCGGGTAAAGGCAAGTCCGATACCGGTGCCGAACTTATCACCCTTAACGGACTGCGTACCTGTATAAAACTGATCAAATAAATGCGTGAGTTCGCTGTGCGAAACCGGATCGCAGGGATTGGTGACTTCAATTTCCAACTTATCATCAGCTGCATTGCGCAAAGCGCGGAAACTGATCTGTTCACCGTTGCCGGTATACTTGAATGCATTGGATAAAAGATTATAAATAACCTTTTCCAACTTGTCTTTGTCGGTCCAGCCGCTGATGCCCTCCTCGATCCGGATGTCAAACTCCATTTTATTGCGTTCGCCGAGCGGAGCAAAAGGCTCCGCGAGATTTTGCAATAATTCTGAAAGAGAAATAAAAGCATAATGATTCGAAGCAAAACCTTCTTCCGCCTTGCGGAAATCAAGCAACTGATGTACGAGATAGGTGAGTTTGGAAGCCTGTTGATGGATAATCGAAAGAAAATAATTGCCATCGCGGTTTTGCCCGCTTGATTTTTTGTCGCGGAATCTTTCCGCAGAACCCATGATCAGCGTGAGCGGCGTTTGCAGTTCGTGGGCAATATTGGTAAAAAATCCAATGCGGCTGCGGTGTGCGGTTTCATCTTTTTCGCGCAGCAAATGTTCCACTTCCAGTTGATGGCGGATCTCCTGTCTGTTTTTGCGGTAGCGATAGATAATATATACAATAGAGCCGAGTAACAAAGCATAGAGCAACAATGCATACCAGCGAAGCCAGAAATACTGTTTCACTTCAATGCTGAGCAACATTTTTTCCGACGACCAGGCTCCGTCGCCGTTACTCCATTTTATCCATAACTTATAAGTGCCGGGCAGCAGGTTGCTGTAATTGATCCGGCCGTTGGTGCCGGTATATTTCCAACCTTTATCGTAACCACTGAGGAAGTAAGCGTATTCGCATTTCTCCGCATTCAGAAAACTCAGTGCTTTGATATCAACTTCAAAATAATTGGCATTGCGTTCAACCGTATAAGGTGTTTCGTAACGGGCATTTTGATCGATCACCTGGTAACCTTCACCGGCAGGCCGCCGATCACCGATCACCAATCCGGATACCAATAAGCGCGGTTGCCAGGAAGAGCGTGCAATCTGGCTTGGCAGAAAATGATTGAAACCATAGATGCCACCGAAATAGACATACCCGTTGTTGTCTTTCCACACGGCGCCGTCGCTGAATTCATTGCTTTGCAAGCCGTCGATCTGTTGGTAAAAAGAAATTTTTCCATCGCGGTTGATACAGGCGAGACCTTTGTTGCTGCTGATCCAGATATGACCAAGACTGTCCTGCTCGATCGCGTGAATGGTATTGTTAGGTAAACCTTCGGCCGTTGTGAGTTTTTGAAAAACGGGATAGGGTGTGTTCAGAGACGATTCGTCCAGCCAGTTCAATCCGTAGCTGGTGCCGATCCACAAACGTTGTTGCCGGTCGTGGAAGAGAGAAAGCACATCGTTGTTGGAAAGGCTGCCCTCGTAGGCAAAGGCCTTGAACGTGCGGAACTTTTTCGTTTTCTTATCGAGCAGGCTCAAACCACCATAGCGGCAGCCGATCCATAACTTATCCTGACCGCCATCGGCCAGTGCATAAATGATATCATTGGCGGGGCCGGTGTCGCCTCCGTTGTAAGTAAAGCGTTCTAAAAAGCGCAGGCTTAAACCATCGTTGTCGCGGTCGATCAGCAGATGGATCAGGCCAAAGCCGCTGGTACCGATCCAGAGGGAACGGTCATTGTCCTGGCGGATGCTGTAGACGGAGCCAAACTCGGCAACGGTAGTCTTTTTGATCTCGCTCCATTTATAAAAACGTTGTGTACGTTCATCATAAACCCCGATGCCGCGTCCGTCGGTGCCGATGTACACAAGATCATCAGCGCCTTTCAGCAATGCATAAACGGCATTATTGTCGAGAGCAGCGGGGGCGGTAAGAAAATGTCGCGGAGCCTGGTCACGCAGTTGCCGGAAATTATCCAGTACAAGAATGCCATTGCCCTTGGTGCCGACCCAGAGATTGCCGTTTACTTCTGTGAAAGAACGAACGGATCGATTATAAGGCGTGCCGTTATCGGAGGTTGTGATGGTACCGAAAGGTTTGGTTTTGGGCCACAGCTTGACGAGGCCGCTGCCATCGGTACCGCACCAGAGAATATCTTCTGTGCCGGAAGCAAAAGAGGTAAGGCGGAGCTGATCAAACTGGCGGGACTGCTCAACCAGAAAATTATCGGGTTGAAAATTTTGATTGTAGATACCGCAGCCGCGTGTGGTCCAGGCGAGGAAAAAATGATTTTTATAAAAACCGATCATTGCCAGCGGAGCAGGAAGTTGCAATAAAAAATTGGTGCCGGGTGAAACAGGATCGACCTGCATCAACTGGTTTTGCTGATTGGTAAAAAAAATGCGGCCATCGACCGGAAAAAGCTGGCTCACATTCGTAACAGGATTAAGGCCTGCAACAGGATGTAAAGTGGCGGCGGAGAAACCAAACAACTGACCGCCTGCGTCGAGCATCCATAAGCGATTGGCTGCGTCGATGGCCATGTTGACAAGCGGTTGGGCATTTTGCAGGGTTAGTTGTACCGGAACGAACTGATCAGTGGCTGCGTAATAGCGGCTGAGTCCGGTCTTTTGGCTGAGGCAAAAAACGTTGCCGGCGGTATCGATGGCGAGGGCGAATTCGTTTTCGCTGACACGCGAGCGGCGGTACTGATTATAAAAATAATGGGAGAAGCGGCCTGTGGATTTGGTATAACGAGAAATGCCTTCGATGGTGGTGATCCAGATATTGCCGTTGCGGTCTTCGCTGAGTTTCTGGATTACGTTACTACCAATACTGCGGCTGTCGTTTTCGCGGCTGTAATTGAAGACGTGAAAGCCGGAGCCGTTGTAGAGGTTCAATCCGTCCCAGGTGCCGACCCACAGAAGATTGGAGCGATCGGAGAAAAGGAAATTGATGGAACTGTTGGAAAGACCGCTGCGGTTGTCGTACTGTTGAAGGGAAAAAGGTTCGGTTTCACCGGGCATAGCACTGATGCGTGTGCCGGCCAGGGCAAGCAATAGCAGGATGGCAAGTAGGCGACGCATTGGCGTGAGTTGTAGGTGAGCCTTAAAGTGTGTTAAAGTTAGGTAATAAGTTGTAAGTGAAACAGCGGTTATAGGTAATAAGTTTTAGGTTTTAAGTATTAAGTGAACGAAGGCGCAAGGCGTGAGGTGTAGGCATTGCTTTGCGCCTTTGCTCCTTGTGCAGCTTTGCGTGAAAGTCCCGGCCGGGAATTTCTTTTTTGACTTTTGAATTTATAGCATTCCGCCTTTCTCTAATTGTTCAAAGACCATGAGTACGCCGGGCACTTGTTGTGGTTCCAGGGCATAATCGGCACGGCTGAAATAGCGGAGCTCGCCGATTTCGGCGGAGGCCAGGGGTTGAATGGGAACGAGGCAACGGAAGCAGTCCTGGTGCATTTCAAGATTTTTTTCGCCGAAGGCTGGTGCGATGATATGCGTATACCATTCGATTTCATGTGGGGCAAGCCGGAGGTTGAGTTCTTCGGCTATTTCGCGTTGAAGTGCGTCGAGAGCAGTTTCGCCGATACTGATTTTGCCACCCGGCAGGTACCAGGCTTTTTTGTTGTTGCTGAAAGCTAGCAGAAGTTTGCGGTTGTTGACAGCGATAAGCCCGGCGCAGGGAAGTGGGGTCATAATATAAAGGTACGTGTGTCCGAAAAAACGCCAATTCCGCGCGTGATTTTCTCATTGTTCTGGTTGTGGCGCATGCTAGTTTTACATCCGAAGAAGGGATATATAGCAAAACGTCCCGGCAGAGTGCGGGTGTAAATCCTGCATGTGGCGCTCATCATCACATCGGATCACTGCCGGGGCTTTTGCTACTGCTTGGGGGACGGAACCGCTTAACCGTCTAAGCATCTTTGATATCAATTCTCAGAATAGAAACTTTGAATCCACGTGTAATTAATCGCTTATAAACGTTTCTGATGGACACCATGCTAAAAAAGGGGATTTGAGGCCTTGGCTGTACTCCTTTTTGTATTATAGCAAAAACAACCTCAAAATCAATAGGATTAAAACTAGTGCCTACTGGAACCTTCCAGCCAGGTTTAAGTTTTTTGTTCAAAATTTTTCTAAAGGCGCTATCTGAAAGATATTCTGCTGAATTCAACCCCTGGAAAAAGAGATGGCTGAGCACGGACGAGGATCCATAATGCTTAACATGAATGATATGTCTATCCTTTGAGTAAATATCGGCGTATTCTATTTTATTTTTCCCTCCACCATATGGTATGGTATTTTTGTCCATTAATAACATATCTGTATTTTGCCGACATGTCGTCTCATTGTAGTCACCTTCAGACGAATGTTCATATACAGGTAGTTTTACTTTAGAGATCGGAATATCATCGTAGGTTTTTTTTACACTTTGGAAGAAACTGTTATCTACTTCAAACCATTTCCCGTTATTTAAAAAGTATTTCTTCTGATTGTAATCTACCTCGACATACAAGCAGTTGTAAATCGGCCAGCGTCTGATTGGCTTACCACTCTCAGATGAAATAAGCTGAACATCTTCCGAAAGATTGTTAATGGAACTAATAGTGCCTTTTTTCTCATAATACATACTGATGTCTATGTCGTCGTGTGTTTCGCGGTCGTAAGGCAGGTATTTAAACCCCGAAACGCTATCCCAATCGAGCAAATCAGGAATTGCTAACCATAATCTGGAGAAATCTTGTTGATTATATTGTTCGACAATCTGGCTGTCAAGAAAAACAATCAGATCGGGCTGTTTCACTTCATATATTCGATCGATCCAATCGAAATCTTTTTTGTAGTCGTTACTAATATATCGTTGGTGACAAGCCATCAGAACGTTATTCAAATTATCAAGGCCAGTATCTACTGTTATCGATAAAGCATCAGAGCCCTCTATATTAGTGCCAAGTCCATAATCTTGTTTTGATTTTCCCCTTACACTTCTCAGAAGATCTTGTTCAACGTCAATACCAAATTGCCGTGTCTCTACACTTTTATTCATCTGCTCACGACTGTTTTTTGTATGGGGACCGATGTTTGTTTTTTCGATAGCTCTGATTTTTGAGGCATCAACCGTATTAACAGTTACCTTCAGTCCGAATCTTCTTTCTATTGCCGCCTCGTTCAGTAAAAAGCGGCCATGTCCAAATGTGAGTGCAAAATGAACATCTTTTTTCTTTACAATAATAGAAGTCAGTAAAAGTCCTATAACGGATCGAACTCTTAAATCAGCATTTCCAGTTATTAGCGATTCTCCGAAAAAATTCTTTACCCAAACTGGCAGATCATTTGGAGTCTGCTCATGATAGAAAGTTCCCTCTTTCAACACGATCGGATTTTTTAGTTCTTTAATCACTGATCCAGACGGATTGAAGTTATCCTTGAGGAGATAAATAGTTAATCTATTTTTCTTACTCATATAAAAACATTTACTGTAACAGGAAATTACATCTAATACCGATTTCTGGCAGAGGGGAAAAATCCGGTTTTTGGATTTTGATCTTTACAGATCGTCGGCTTCTTCATAGTTTGGCTGGATAAAACCTTACTATGATAAAAATATTGTTACTTGTTTTCTCCTTTGGAGTAATTGTCAGTGGATGTAAAAGCACGTACCTCTGCACAGTTGACGAACGGATTGCGGTTTACACAAGTGCTGATAGCGCCGCACCGGCAGCCTTTTTTGTGCCTTATGGAAAAAATATACTGGCTGAAAAAGCGAAAGATGGTTATCGAAAGGTCACATACGCGAATACTACCGGCTATATCGTAAAACGAAAGTTTTCTCGCGAGATAGCCTGTTCGAGAACGGAGATAAAAAGACTTTACATCAACAGTGATTCGACATATACATTTAAAAAGTATAAAAGTGTGCTAGCCGATAATCAAGATTCTTATTCTGCATCTACCTCTGCACAGGCGAATAACCAATCGGGTTCATTAAAGACAGAAAATAAATCAACACGTACAACAAGTACTCCGTCATCGTCAGGGGGACCTGTGCATGTTAAAGGATATTACAGAAGCAATGGTACTTATGTACAGCCCCATACACGTAGTAGTCCCAGCCGGCGGCGTTAATAGATGCAAATTAATCAACTCATACTTTTCAAAAACTCATCCGCATTTTTCAAGTGCATTTTCTGCTTGTCCTTATCCATTTTATCCCAGGTGGTCAGCAGCATCCCAAGACGCGGTTGCCGTTCGAAGAAATCGCGCTGCTTTGATAGGAAACGCCAGAAAAGCCCGTCCCATTTTTCCTGCCAATGGCCTTTCGTCCAGTTACCCATTTTCATCAGGTAGTTGGAGCCGCTGATGTATGGCTTGGTGGTCATCAAACCACCGTCGGCAAACTGGCTCATACCATAAACATTCGGCACCATTACCCAGTCGTAAGCATCAATAAATAGCTCCATGAACCAACGGTATACATCATCCGGATCAAATTCGCAGAGCAACATAAAGTTTCCTATCACCATCAACCGCTCTATATGATGTGCATAAGCATTGTTCAATACACTGCGGATAACCTGATCCACCGGTGCAATGCCCGTTGTTCCATTCCAGAAAGATTCGGGAACCGGACGGTGAAAGTTCCAGAAATGGGCTGTGCGCTGTTTTCTTCCTTCTCTTATGTACACCAGCCGGATGAATTCGCGCCAGCCGATAATCTGCCGCACAAATCCTTCCAGTGCATTTAATGGGATGCGTTTATCCATTCCTGCTTCCAGCGCACGGTCAATTACCTGCTGGGGCGTCAACAGACCGGCATTCAGCAGCGGAGACAATACCGAATGAAACCATACTGCGTGGCGGCGGTCGATAGCGTCTTCATAATCGCCAAATAAGGAAAAACGGTATTCGAGAAAATCATCCAGCCATGCTGCTGCTTCGGCATGAGTAACAGGATAAAATGCTTCCGCATAGCCGAATAGCCCCTCGATGACACCATAGTTGTTGTTGAAATGTTCATTTATATATTTTACCGCTTCCGGCAGATACTGGTTGTTATAAGGCATCGCCAGTACAGGAACTGCCTGAGTCTTTGGTAAACGTTTCCTGTTGTCTGTATCGAAACTCCATTTACCACCTTCCGGCTTACCCTCGCGGTCCAGCAGTATCCGCCGGCTCGTACGCTGACCAATATAAAAGTCTGTCTGATAGTAACGATCGTTTTTCAACAGCCCATCCTGCCAGGGATCTTCGTTCAGAAAACCGGGAGTCGCATACCGGATCAGCCGGATATTATTCGCCTCGCCCGCTTTGGTTAGCCTGCGGTCCAGCCAGTCATCCACAACATCAGCCATGTGTATGGCGGATACTTTGCCGTTCCATTTTTTTATAAGCAATCGTATGTCTGCCTCTTGGCCGGCTTCGATAATATGAACGGTGTAACCTTTTTTCCGTAAAAAGTCCGCATAGTATTGCATGGACGCGCGGTGGAATACGAGCTTCTTTTTATGGAAAGCGAATTGGTTGAAAAACAAATGCTCTTCCACCAGCCATACTTCCCGCGCCTTTGAAAGTGCCGGGTGTTTTTGAAATAGTTGATTAGGGAAGACAACAGAAATTTCCTGCATCAGTATTTTTTTGCCATTTTTTTACGACAAAATCGGGTCCAAAAATACTCATTACTAGTTAGCCCTGTTGCTTTCCCGGAAGTCGACCTGCTTTGATTTGTTTTTTACGCTCAGCTTGCCCAGTGCAACGGACACGGTGATGTTGAGCATGCGGGAATCATAATAGGTGTAGGCATACTGCGTATAGTCACGGAAATAACTCCGGCCGCGGCTGGCGCCGCTCCGCAGCATATCATTGCCCGTCAGGTTAATAAATATCCGGTTGCCCGGCACCGCAGCCCTTACACCCGCAGTAAGAAAATACAGATGCGGCGAATATTGATTCGCTATACGGGAAGGAAAGGAGTGACGGAAGTTGATAAAACACGAGAACATTTTATTGAGTTTAATCGTGTGATTCGTGGAGTAGGATAGCTGATTTCCCTGCTCAGGCATCACCAACGCATTTTCCGAAGATGACCACGACAAACTCCCGTTGATGTAGCTGTTCGTTTCCCACCAGGGATAGGGACGCAGATTCAAGGTAATCGTAACGCCGGCATTTTGCTGACGCAGGTAGTTGTAAGCGTTTACTATTTTATAAGGTGCCTCATACAAAGTAATATAGCCATAGCCATTGACCAGGCGTTGCAGATAAGCCGTTACCGACAGGCCTTTGGTCTGTGTCCAGTTCAGCTCAAAGTTGTGATTGTAGGATGGCTGCAGATAAGGATTGCCGGTATAGTAAGTATAAGGACTGGCATACCACCGGGCCGGATTTACAGCCCTTAACCCCGGACGGTTGATCCTTTTCGAGTAGCTGACACTAAATATGTTTTTACGACCCGCCTTGTACGATACGTAAGCCGAAGGGAAAAGATTGCCATAGTCAGAACGGTTTTTTTCACCGGAGCTTATGGAATGACCGGCGATAAACGAATGCTCATAGCGAAGTCCGGCTTTGGAAGACCATTTTTTCCCAAACTCACGCTGCGCACTTATATAGGCGGCAAGATTGTCTTCATTGTACTGAAATGTATTGCTCCGGCCCGGATCTTTCACATATTCCTGACCGTTGAATAACTGGTAGTCCATATTGGAACGGTTGTCGAAGCGTGTGAATTTGCCGCCGGTTTCAACAATCGTTTTACCACTAGTCCACAGCAGATCCGATTGCGCAGACCATACCTTGTATTGCAGACGACTATCGCTTTTTACAAGTGTCTGCCCACTGGATTGATCAGAACCTGATGCAAATCCGATTAATGTCTGAGGCTGATTGGAAAAATAATTGATGCCGGTACTGAGTTTGCGCCCTTTACCACGCAAAGGCTGATCGTAATAAACGTTTAACGATTGGGTGAAAACGGGATTCTCTGTATGGGTTCGAATGGATAAAACGGAATCGATCGCTGAGGCCGTCATATACACGGTTGTGTTAAAGATATTGACCAGCGACTTCGTCTTGCCGATGTCATAGATAAAACCGACGGATGCTTTCCCCAACTGGTAGTCGAGGCTGCCATTGACTCCTCCGGTTTGTGAGCGGCTTTTACGGGGATCGCTGCTCAGGATCGAGTTTACCCCTTTTACATCCGTCTGTTCGTCGATCCACGCCAGACTGGAGGTCTGACGTAGTTTTAACGAGGCGCTCAAACGCGCCGAACGGTAGTTAACCGATGCGTTGTTGAACACAGAAACATAAGTGCGGATCATCGTGGAATGACTGATGTTGCCGTTCCATCCGGCATAAGCAGGTTTTTTGAGAATGATGTTGATAATGCCGCTGTTGCCCTGGGCTTCAAAACGTGCAGGAGGTGTGGTGATGATTTCGATACGAGAAATATCATCCGAACGCAGCGAGCGGAGATAATTTATAAGATCGGCACCGCTGAGCGGCAACAGGCGGTCGTTTATCATAACGGCAACGCCGCCTTTACCAATGATGGAAATTCCATTTTCATCGACACGTACCAACGGCGCGAGTGCGAGTGCCAGTGCCTGTGTAAGATCCGTGCCCGCGGCTGCAAGGGAATTTTCCACGTTGAAGATTGTCCGGTCGATCTTTCTTTCAACAAGGGGCTTGCTCACGGTGACTTTCACTTCTCCCAATGCCAGCACTTGTAAGCGGGAGAGGCGGATAACAACGGATGTGTCGCCATTTAACCGGAAGTCCTGTGAGTAGGCAAACATGTTTTCATGTTCTGCCGATAAACGGTACCATTTACCGGCCACGCCGGACAGAACAAAACCTCCCAATGTGTCAACAGGTGATTGTGCAGCAACTTCTCCGCTTTTTTCCAGTAGCCGGACCAGCACTGCCTTATTGGGCAGATTGCCCGAGCTGTCGCTTACGCGACCCGTGATTACAGGCTGCGCATTCAACGAAGAGGCCCAAAGCAAAAGGAAACAAACAGGGAAGAGGGTTTTGAGAACGGTAGCCATTGGTAGCATTTATCAGAATACCGGAAACTGATAAAATGGTTACAGCAATCAGTGTCAAAAACAAATTTTTATAAAAAGAAGCTTTTTTATGTAACTATTTCCCCGCTTGGGAGTATTGATAGAAGGAATACGAAATACCACCAAATTTGAGGGAATTGACCGATACGGACCTGATGTTAGCTGTGAAGACGGGCGAGCTGGATAAACTAACCGGACTTTTTGACCGGTATCATCCGGCATTATACCGGTTTTTCTTTTATCACATCCGCCAGCAGCAAATGGCTGAAGACTGCACGCAGAACGTATTCTATCGCGTGTTAAAATATCGTCATAGTTATAAACCTCAAAGATCCGTAAAAGCCTGGTTGTACCAGATAGCCCGTAATGTGTTGAATGACGAGTTGAAACAACAGCGTAAACATCGCTATGATCATGACAGTTCCATACCGGATGACAGACAAAGCAGTGCCACAGCCGATGGGAAATTAAAAGAGAAAGAGCGGCTGCGTTTATTGGAAGAAGCACTTGGTCAATTGGCGCCCGCAGACAGGGATATTCTTATACTCAGCCGGTACCAGCAACTTCGCTATCATGAAATTGCGGAGATACTTCAACTTTCGGAAGCTGCAGTGAAGGTAAGAGTACACAGAGCTTTCAGGCAACTACAATCGTTTTACAGCAAAAAAGGAGCATTATGATGTGTGATAAGGAAAATATTGTTCACTACCTGCATGGAGAGCTGCCGGCGCTTCAGCGCAAAGAAATGGAAAGTCATTTGCAGACCTGCGACTCCTGCCGCGAGGAATTGAATGCCGCACTCAAACTATGGGATATGTTTGAGGAGTTGCCCATTGAGCCACCATCTGCCAATATGGAAGCCGATTTCCGGCGAATGCTGAACGGGTTTAAATATGAAGAAAGGCGCAACAGCACCGGTTTTTGGAAACAACTAATTTCTTTCCGGTTACACTGGAGCTATAGTGTGGCGATGCTGGCTATCGGTTTACTTAACGGTTACCTGATCCAATCCCAGGGTAAAAACAAGGACATACGCGACCAATTCGCCGCATTGTCGGACGAGGTAAAAGGAATGCGTCAGACCGTGGTGCTTTCTCTTTTGCAAAATCCTGCGGCAACCGAACGGATTAAAGCCGTGGCCTACACGGAACAGGTTAACAGCAGCGATAAAAAAGTAATGGATGCGCTGCTTACCACCCTCAACAACGACCCCAATATCAATGTACGCCTGGTGACGCTCGATGCACTGGTGGTATTTGCAGAAGATCCGTATGTGCGCGAAGGGTTGGTGCGTAGCATAACACAGCAGGAGTCGCCGCTTGTGCAGTCTGCATTGGCCGATGCGATGGTGAAACTGAAAGAACAAAGAGCTTTGCAAATCTGGAAAAAACAATTGTCAGAACCCGAGCTTGATCAGTCCGTACGGGAAAAGATCCGGACAAGCATGCAGGCGATCCAACAAACATCCATCTGATATAATTTTTGCTAATGAATGCGTATAAAAAATTATTGTGTTTGCCTTTTCTTATCCTTGCCCTTGCCGGAGCGCAGGCGCAGGGTGTTTTGAAAAATCAACAGAAAATTGCGCTCAACTCGCCCGGCAAACCGTATTCGCTGGAACTAAACCTGCATTCGGCCTCGGTGATGATGAGCACATATAATGGCCGTGAGATAGTAGTGGAGGTACGTGATGAATCCCGCGCGGCCACTCTGGATACGGCGAAACAGGTTTTCGCGTCTTCCTACAAAATCGAGTCCTCACAGCAGAATAATGTGGTTGTGATCACTAATACAAACAGCGCAACGAAAATTGTGATGACGGTGAAAGTTCCGGCAAACCTGGCCGCGACGTTGAAAGTAAACGTCAAAAAAATAGGAGATGTTACGCTGGAGAATATTCGCGGAAATATAGAGGTGAATGCCAATACGGGATCGGTTAAGCTGCTAAACGTAGCCGGTTCTGCCGTATTGAGTACGGTAACAGGTTCGGTGCTCTGCTCATTTACCAGTATAGCGCCTTCGACGCCGATGGCATTTTCCACATTAAACGGAGAAATCAGGCTGCAATTGCCGGCGGTCGCCAAAGCAAATTTCCGGATCCGGTCGGAAAAGGCAGTGCTTTTTACAGATTTTGACATGGACTTCGGCGCAGAGAAGCCCCGCACAACCACACAGGGCAATAAAAAGCGAATTATACTAACCGGACCAATGAATGGCGCGATAAACGGGGGCGGTCCGGGTATCCTGATCAGCAACTCCACCGGAAATCTTTTCATTGAAAAGAAATGATCGGATTAGCAGTACTATTTTTGTCTGACCTTTGCGTAATAATTCAGACAACTATTTACCTGTGCTCTACACCATCCATAGTCAGCAACTGATCAAGGCGCCGCTCGACCGCGTCTGGGAATTCATGAGTAATCCCGCCAACCTGGCCACAATCACACCGGAATACATGAAGTTTACCGTTTTATCGGCGCCGGAAGAAAAAGTATTTCCCGGACAGATCATCGAATATTATGTGTCGCCGGTATTCGGTATCCGCTTGCATTGGGTAACCGAAATCACCCAGGTAAAGGACAAAGAATATTTCATCGACGAACAACGCTTCGGTCCTTATTCGTTCTGGCATCACAAACATTTTCTCAAGGAAACACCGGAAGGAACTTTGATGACCGATATCGTTCATTATAAGTTGCCGCTTGGCTTTTTAGGAAGAATCGCTCACGGCCTTTTTGTAAAAAAGCAGTTGCAGGGTATTTTTGATTTCAGGAAGAAGAAACTGGACGAGCTGTTTGGGTGAATCGTCATCCCGAGGCCTCGGGAGTCAATTGTGAATTGTCAATTGTGAATGTGTTTGTTTCCCTGGTTCGTGTATACACGAACCAGGGATGTTTTACTTAATGCTTATTACTTCTTCCCGTATAAAAAATCCCCAACCACCTTCTCCTTTCCATTAATAATCAACGACACCTTGTGCGGCCCGTGATAATACACACGCGTGGTGATTGGTTTGAAACTGTGCTCACGTGTCAGCTTCACCGATTCACCCGCAGCATAACTGCGCTCACTGATCTTGAAAACCTTGGGTGATAGCTGACCATTTGCCCGTAAAAAATGAACAGCATACTCCAGGCGGATCGTTACCGGTTTTTTGGTTTGATTCTGCACTGTAAAACTGAACTTCAGCTTATCATGTTCTTTTACTTTCCTTGTGTGGATTACAAAGTCCTGCCAACCGATACCCTTATCTGCTAATCCGAAATAAGCAAGTATTTCCGGATGACCTTTTTTCAATAAAGTCCGGCTGCCGTGACGGATAATACCGTCGGTTTCGGCACTGATATTTTTCCAGTTTTTGGCAAATTGCAACACTACATGCGGATGGTCTTTGGCAATGTCATTGATGTGATTTGCCACGCTCCGGCGAACCCATTCATGCGGATCTGTTTTTAAATTTTCCAATAAGGGAAATAACGGAGCAGGATCCGCTTTCAACGAAGGAATGGCCATCGCCCAGGGTAAACGCGGACGGCTGCCTTCACTCGCCAGGCGGCGTACGGCATAATGAGGATGTGTGGACCAGCCGGTCATTACATCGAGCATGCGTTGACCGTATTTCAGCAGGAAAGGACGCACCGCAAATTCTGCACTGATGAATTGTGTGATCTCTTCCAACGCTTCCGCGGAGGCATCGAAATGATCAAGGCCATACGTTGCTATATAATCTGGGAGAAACATAAACTCCAGTCCGCCATTCCAGCCGTCTTTGCGTAGCTGCCGGATGAGTTTGGTAATCGTGTGGGCGGCCGCAGGGAATTTTTCCGGCAGGTACTCATGCAGGGCCGCCGTGGTATGCTGCATTCTTTCTTTCCATTCCATACCGGCAAAGCTTTTGTTCATCAATTTGCGCGTGAAGGAAGCTGCATTGCTTTCAGGGCGGACAACTGCAAGGCTTTTGGAAAACCGATCGTAAAATTCTTTGGAGTAGATGTCTTTGATGAGCGCCATAAGATGATATTAGCTGGCGCAAAATTCGGTCGTTTTATGAAAGCATCAATCAGTTTTTTTGCGGCCTGGCTGTCAAACGCGCAACAGGCCGCGGAATCCGCGTGCAGCATAGTACGACTCTGCACCGTTGTGGTAAACAAATACATGCCCATAGCGCCAGTCGCCGAACAACGCGCCTTTCAACTTTCTGATATCGGGAGGGGTAACGATCCAGCTCGATGTTTTGGTGTCAAATTTTCCGAGCTTTTGCAGATCGCGGTATTGTTCTTCTGTCAATAATTCGATGCCCATCTCCTCCGCCATGCCTACAGCACTGTGATTAGGCTTATGTTCTTTTCTTGATTCCAATGCTTCGTGATCATAACAAACACTTCTGCGGCCTTTGGGACTTTCAGCCGAGCAGTCAGCAAAAAGGTATTGACCTGTTTTCTTATCTTGACCAATTACATCCGGCTCACCTTCCGTACGCTCCATTTCATCCAGCGACCAAAGTTTGCCGGGGTTGGCTTCCAGCTTCGCTTCCACGTCGGCCCAGGCGATTCCTTTGTGGCGTCCCATATTTTTTTCAAAACGGACTTTCAGGATGCGGAGAAGTTCCTTGGTTTGTTCGGCAGGTAATTTTCTTTTAGCGCTCATGGTTCATTTGTTTGAAAAAGTGACATGAATTTACTACAGATCAATTGGAATTAGTGGCCATTCTTCTATTGGCCGGGCGGAAATACCACGACAAAAAAGTTAGTGCGATCAACAACAGTCCGGGACCAATTTCTTTAAAAGAATCGGCCATGATAATATGTGAAACAACCGCGCCCGACATCACAAAGAAAAAGCCGGCATAAGCCCATTCTTTTAACAAAAGAAATCCTGGAACCAATACTGCGATAACACCGAGGATTTTCCAGGCACCAATGATCGTGAGCAGGTAAGCCGGATATCCGAGATGCGTGAAGCTGTCCAGCTCTTGCTGGTGATGCAGGAGTTGTACGATGGCTGTGGACAACATACCCAAAGCCAGCCACGCCGTTGCAATCCAGTAAATGATCTTGTTTCGTTTTTCAATTTTCATATGCGCTGATTTAATCGTTCAATCCTTTGCCCTGCATAATCTGGGGAATGGCTTTGTCTATTCTTGACTCGCGCGTTTTGGATTGCTTTGGTGCTGCGAAATACAACAGGTAAGCGCGCTGGCGTCCGGGAGTCAGGGCTTCAAATGCTTTTTTGAGTGCAGCCTTCTTAGCAAGTTTTTGTTGAAACTCCTCCGGAATCTCGTAAGCCGCGGTCTTTTTCAAAGGCACTTTTAATCCGGCACGTTCTATCTCGATCGCTTCATATACGTAAGCTTTGATAGCTGTTTTGTGACTGGTTACTTCTTTGGCGTCAGTAAAGCGGAACTGTCTCGCGGCCTGCACATTCTTCGACTGTTGAATAAGCAGTTGTTGTTCATCGCGAAGCAAAGCGCCTTTGAAAAACAAGAGGGCACAATATTCTTTGAATGTATGGATCAGTACGATGTTGCTGCCTTCGAAGGTATAGCAGGGGCAACCCCACTTCAGTTCTTCGTTTAAACCACAATCGAGTACAAGCGTACGAAGACGGGTGATGGCGTCCCGCCATTTTTCTGCTTTATCAAAATAAAAATCAACGTCCGGATTGACTGCATGTTTAGCCATAAAGGTTATTTTAATGAGCTGGCAACTTTCTGTAACTGGTCGTGGGCCATATTGATGCCATAGGCGAAGGGGAGTTTCAGCATTTCATCGCGGTGGGCATTGGAGCGGTACACGATGTGCATATTGAGCCGGCTGGTATCATCGCTGATGGCTTCGAATTCGAGGAACTCGAGTTGTACTTCAAAGCCGGCGTTGTCCATTTCAAAAGTGCGGACGATCCGTTTGTTTTCAACAAACTCATGTACGGTGCCGTTGGCGCTGAACAGAATATTTCCTTTGGCATCTGCTGTCTGAAACTGCCAGCCACCATGTTTTTTATTCTCCAATTTAAGCACTTTGGTACCCATCCATTGTTCAACGATTTCAGGATCCTGGTAAGCTTTAAACAGCAGTTCGAGCGGCAGATCAAAATCGCGGATGATCAGCAGATCGGAGCGGCCGTCTTCGGCGTGGACCTTCGTTTTTTGTTCCATAGAGTTATTTCGGTTTATGTTTTTTCATAATGGCTTCGAGTTTGTTAAAGCGGTCGTCCCAAAGTTTGCGGAAGGGCTCGATGAACGTGGCGATCTCTTTTATTTTCTGTGGATTGAGATGATAATGCATTTCGCGACCGTTTGGTTCCTGCTCGATCAATTCGCATTCGATGAGGATTTGCAGATGTTTGGAAACGGTTGGGCGTGCAGTGTCGAAGTTGGCCGCTATGGCACCGGCCGTCATGGATTGCGACGTAAGTAATAAAAGAATCGCTCTTCGTGTCGGATCGGCAATTGCCTGGAAAACGTCCCTTCTCAGATTCATTGTGTAGCTATTTGGCTACAAATATAATGTAGTTATTTAGCTACGCAAATTTTTCTACGGGCTTTTTATCTTTACCAAAATAGATCAGATGAATCTCCGGTATTTGACAGGCTTTCTTGTAACGATAGTAATTTATTCATGTGGTGCCTCTGAACGGTTGCACCAGACACATACACCGTCAACGGATACGTTGGCAAGGCAGCAGCAAGTAATGGCGCTGCGCTCAATACCGGTGGAAAAGTTTGACAGTCTTGTTTTTGAAAATAAAAGCGGCCGCTTGTCCTACCGGCTTCTGCGGGCGCCGGAATCGACGGTGAAAAAATATCCGTTGGTGATTGTTTTTCACGGATCGGGTGCGGTGGGAACGGACAATCGTAGCCAGGCAGGCATACTGGCAAAGTATTTTGCGGATTCGCTGAACCGGCGGGCTTTTCCGGCGTTTGTAATTGTACCGCAGTTTCCATCCCGGTCGTCCAACTATGTGATGGACAGTACGCGTGCTGTGTTGCGGTCGGTCATGCAGCCATGCGGGGAAATGGCCCTGGCCCTGATCGATCACTACCGGCATGATCCGCGTATCGACACCAACCGGATCTATGTAATCGGATTTTCGATGGGCGCATCGACGGTTACGAATGTGCTATCGCGGCATCCGGAGTGGTTTGCTGCGGCCGTTAGTATATCGGGTATTCCGCAGTTCGACCAAATGGATCGTTTGCAAAAATTTCCGTTGATGCTGATCCACGGAAATGCGGACAATGAAAATCCGATCGACAGCGACCGCCGGTTTTTCAGGGAGATCAGCCAAAAGAAAAATACTAACACAAGATTGATCGAATACAGCGGTCTTGGACATAATGAGATGCAGCAGGAAATTGTTACAAGAAGAAATTGGGCGGAATGGCTTTTTTCAATTCAAAAGTAAAAAGTCAATCAGTGAATAGTGAATGGTCAATGGTGAATAGGAAACACATGTTGTCAATCTGACTACCTAAAACTTAATACTTATAACTTAAGACTTGATTATGGAAATAAAATTTGAAAGAAACGAACGTAATCATCAGGCATTCGACCTGTATGAAGGTGGAGAGAAGAAAGGTGAAATGGAAGTGGGTATTCACAACAACCTGTTGACGGTTTACCACACCGAAGTGTTTGCCGGAGGCGAAGGCAAGGGCTGGGCAAAACTAATGCTCGATGCGATGCTTGCGCATGCGCGGGAAAACAACCTGAAAGTGGTTCCGCTTTGTCCTTATGTGTTGGCGCAATTCAAACGCCATCCGGAGTTGTATGAAGATGTGTGGAGTAAAGATCAGTGAATGATAACTCCCATGGTTCGTGTATACACGAACCATGGCGGACTTAACACTTATCACTATTCTACCTCATTTCGCAAATCCGACCACTGCTTCCACCAGCTCCTGGTTCAGGGGCAGATCAGCTTTTGTATAAGTCGCAATGTTCGCTGCGCGATCGGCCGGTGCATTTTTGAGAATGTGGTTCATGCTGCCGATGATCAGTTTTTTCGCTGCGGGAAGTGCTTTGTGTAATGCTTCAGCATCGGCAACGGGCACCTGTACATCGGTACCGCCGGCGATGATCAATACCGGCATTTTCATCTTTTTAATTTCTTCACGCGGGTCAAAACGTATCCAGGAAATGAGGTAAGGCTGCAGTTGCGCGTTGAAAATGGATTGCAGTACAGGCGGTACATCTTTAACCGTATTTCCGTTTTTAAGACTGTCGAGGATATTATCGATCTTGTTGCCCATAATGGGCAATTGTTGTGTGAGCTGACGGGATAAAGTATAGTTGATCGGCTCGCCTGCGCCGCAAAGCGAAATAAAACCCTCTGCTTTTTCTTCCCGCGCAGCGATCATGCCAATCAGCGAACCTTCGCTGTGTCCGGCGACAATCACTTTTGAAACGCGTTTGTCTTTACGTAACTCCTTTACGAGCGTAGTTGCATCACTGATATAATCATTGAACAAGGCTGAAGTGGCCGGCGGATTGAATGAACTGCTTTCGCCAACGCCGCGTTTATCGTAGCGGAAAGAGCCGATGCCGTTTTTCGCCAAAGCTTCTGCCAGCAGGCGATAAGAACCTGCGCGGAGAGCGGGAATGCTGTTGCCGTTTCTGTCGGTGGGACCGCTGCCGGCGATGATCATCACAACCGGAAATGTTGCTTTATCATCCGGCAACATCAGTGTGCCATAAAGTTTGCCACCGGTTACGTTAATAGTTTTCTCTTCTTCTTTAAATGCAGAAGCAACAACATTACGTTCTTTACTGCCCGACACAAAAAAACCTACGATGCCCTTGTTGCTGAAATTAATAGCAAAAACGAGGATAGCTTTTTCAAAAGTGCCGTCTACTGATATGGAGGCATCGTTGGCGGCGGAACTGCTCGACACCGATTCGCATTTCCCGTAAGCAGCGGAAATCTGTTGCCAGGCGCCTTGTAATACGGGGGCGGTGAGTTTGCCCGCTACTTCCGGCGCTGCCAGGGTTGCCGCAGAATCCGCTTTATTATCACTGAGCCATTGTAGGAAGCGAACAGCCTTGGTTTTGTTATCGGACTGTGCAGTTACTGCAAAGGGCAGGCATAAGGCGATCAGTAGAAAGAAACGGGTTGTCATGCTAAACGATTTGTTGCTGGTATCTGCCATTCAGACGAATATCCCAATATTTTTTTGGAAGAGCAAATGATGCAATGATTTATCTGCCGCACAAATTTCATTTGTTTCGGTTAGTGCTACTTATCGGTAAAACTTATCTTTGCACGCATTCGTAAATACCTGTTATGAACTACACCACTTTGCAAGCAGCCATCGAAGCCGAACGGAATAAAATCATCCATCATCCGCTTTATTCGCATTTGCAGGATCTGAAAGACCTGCAGACATTTACACAATACCATGTTTTCGCGGTGTGGGACTTTATGAGTTTATTGAAAAGCTTGCAGCGCCATCTTACCTGTGTGGCCAATCCCTGGGTGCCTGAGGGCTCGGCCAATACGCGTTTCCTGGTCAACGAGATCGTAACCGGCGAAGAAAGTGATGTGGACCAGGAAGGTAACCGTATAAGTCACTTTGAATTATATCTCCGTGCCATGCAGGAAATGGCTGCCGATACTACAGGCATTTCCAACGTAATAAAAGCATTGGCGACCGGCAAACCGGTACGGGATGTTATCGGCAACGAACCCCTGCCACAGGCAGTAAAGGAATTTTGCGGATTTACCTTCGCGTTGATCGAAAATGCTCCGGTACATGTGCAGGCAGCTGTGTTTACCTTCGGCCGTGAAGACCTGATCCCCGATATGTTTCATGAAATGGTCACCCGTTTATCAGAAAAATATCCATCCGAATTAAATACTTTCCGTTATTATCTCGAACGCCATATTGAAGTCGACGGCGATCATCACAGCAAGCTGGCGTTGCAGATGGTAGAAGAACTTTGCGGTGAGGATACTCAACGTTGGCAGGAAGCGACCGAAGCCTGTGTAGAGGCGCTTACGCTGAGAAGGAAGTTGTGGGATGCCGTGGAAGGAGCTGTAAGTAGTAAGTTATAAGTATTCCTTTGCTCCTTATGCTTCTTTGCGTGAAACAGGTCTCTGTTCTGCGCAAAGACGCAAAGAACGCTTGACGATTCACCATTGCTTCGCTATCTCTTTCATGTCCATCACTCCCTCTTTTCTCCAGATCTCTTTTCCATTTTTATAAAGGATAAAAGTCGGGAACGAATGCACCTGCAATTGCTCCATTAATGCATCCTGTCCGCTGCCATCGAGGCGGATCACTTTTACTTTGGGATATTGTTGTTCGATAGAATCGATTACCGGAGCCATCTTGCGGCAGGGCGGGCACCAGGGCGCGCCAACATCCACCAACGCTAATCCTTTGGCAGGAACACGCGATTGGTAGTCTGCATAACTGATTTGCGGGATAGCTTCTGCCTGCTCTACAGGTTTGTTGGCTTTTTTCCAGGCATTGATGCCACCTTGCAGATTGTATACGGTAAAGCCCTGTTCACGCAGCCACTGTGCAGCGGCACTGCTGCGGCCACCAACGAGGCAATAAACATAAACAGGCTTTTGTTTGTCGAGACTTTGCACACGCTCACGAAACTGATCCTGCTGGTTCCAGTCGGCCTGCAGGGCATGTTTCAGGTGGCCGGAATTAAATTCTTTCGAGGTACGTACATCCAATAACTGCACAGTAGTGTCGGATACTTTTTGAGAAAAATTTTCTGCATCGAGTTCCGATTGGCCATAAACTTTCACCACAGGTAAGGCCATAAGCAAGATAAAAAGGAGGCGTAAAAACATAGCGCAAAGATAACTCATGCAGCAGGAATGCTGCGGTTGTATTTATTGCGGTATTCGATGGGCGACAGGCCGGTTATCTTTTTGAATGTGAGGCGGAAGGCTTTGGGATCGGCGTAGCCAACGCTGTACATTACTTCGTTCACATTTTCTCTCGACGACTCCAGGCTTTGTTTGGCCGCTTCGATCTTTACACGCTGGATATATTCAACCACCGTGTTGGATGTTGCCTTTTTAAAACGGCGCTCCAGGTTGCGTCTGCCGAGTGCCAGCATATCGGCCAACTGATCGACGGTGATACGATCCTGGAAATTTTTTTCGATGAACAACTGTGCCTGTTTAATGGAATCGTCTTCGTGATCTTTTTGCCCGCTAAACATGATGAAGGGCGACTGGCTGTTGCGTTCGATATCTACCTCAAAAATTTTAGAAGACCGAAGCGCCATTTCGCGGCCGGCGAATTTTTCTACCAGGTATAAAATGAGGTTGAGCGATGAATAAGCGCCGCCGCTGGAATAAATGCCGTGTTCGTCTGTAATAATCTTGTAGGGTTGCAGGTTTACCTCCGGGTACATTTTTTTGAACTCATCTGCCGAAAGCCAATGCGTGGTGCAACTGCGGCCATTGAGCAAACCGGTTGAAGCCAGGATGAAAGCGCCGATACACAGCGACACCAGTTCCGCTCCGTTTTTATACTGGCGCACCAGCCAGGGGATCATGGCAGAATTGGCCTCTACCACTTTTTGCATATCACCGTGTACGGCGGGAATAATGATGAGGTCGGTCTGTTCTATCTCCTGGAAAACTTTATCGGGGTGAATGCGAAACAGGCCTTTGCCTACGGAGGTCTCGCGCGTAAGGCCCGCCAGTTCTACTTTGAAAAGCGGAAGGCCGCCGCGGGCTTCCACGGCTTCGTTTACTTTGGAAAACATTTTATATGCAGCTTCAATATTGCTGAGGCTGGTTTCGCCCTCGGGAATGAGGATGGTAATCTTTTTCATTTACCAAAAATACCGGGTGTGGCAGTCGCAATCAACCCCTGTAACGGCCGTAAATACCCCCTGTAAAATGCCTTTGAAGTACAAAAAGCGTAGTAGTACGGTTTTTTATAAGGCTGTTTCCGATAAACTTGCTGCTGTAACTTAGTAATGCCACAAACTTTATCCGATGGATCTGCATGAGCGAACACTATACCAGGCCATACTGATTACGGCTTGCCTGATCGGTTGTTGCCTGGTTATATTCCTGGCCATAATGGTGAGGCTGCACCGGCGTTATGTGCGGTTGCAACAGAATCGCACGGAAGTGGAGATTGCCATCATGGAAAAGGAAAGACTGCGGATCGCATCCGATCTGCATGATGATCTTGGTCCGCTGGTATCTGCCATCAGGTTTCAACTGGAAGAAGTGGAACCGGCTACTGATGAAGACCGTTTACTGCTGGAAAAATCCCGTAAGCATCTCGACCACATACATGAGCGGCTGCGGGTGATTGCGCATGACTTGTTGCCGGCCGTATTGATCCGCAAAGGTGCTACCGATGCGATTGTCGCATTTATTCATTCTGCGCAGGAATCATTTCCGGTAAAAATAAATTTAACCGTCAATCCCTTACCGCCGCTCTCGCAACAACAATCTATTCAGCTATTTCGCATGGTACAGGAGATCGTACACAATACGGTTCGCCATGCAAGGGCATCAAAACTTGACATTCATTTTTTTGTAAAAGATGAACTGGTACATCTTTACGGCGTCGATGACGGTTGCGGCTTTCATGAACACATTATCAACAACAGCAGGCAATCCGGCCGGGGCTTATACCAGTTATTTCACAGGGCGGAACTGCTTGGCGGGTCGTTTTATTTAACAACATCTCCCGGTAAAGGCACGTCGATAACTATTACATTTCCTGTAGAGTCAATTGGTAACGCATGAACAATTATCCTGTCACCATTCAAATTGTGATGGCCGATGATCACGAGATTTTCCGGGATGGATTTGCTATCCTATTCAGGCGGGTACAGGATATCGTACTGATTGGCAGTGCTGCGGATGGCCGGTCTTTGATGCAATTGGTGGAAACAAAGAAGCCAGACGTGGTGTTGGTGGACATTGAAATGCCGGAGATGGACGGGATAGAAGTAACGAAGCTTATCCGTGAGCGATTTCCCCAGATCGGTGTTATTGCGCTTTCTTCCTACGACAATGATGTATTGGTGATTGATACCATTAAGGCGGGTGCGCAGGGTTATCTGTTGAAAAATGCCAGCAAGCGTGAAATCCTCGAAGCGATCCGCGCGGTGCATCAGCAGGAAAACTATTACTCACCGCATATCGCACAAAGGTTAACAAGATTTATTGCTACCTCGCGTTTCGATCCCCATAATCCGCTGGCATCGGAAATACGCTTCTCTGAGCGGGAGCAGGAAATCATGCGGCTTATCTGTAGTGAACTCTCCAACCGTGATATATCGGAAAAGCTATTCTTAAGTATCCGCACGATCGAAGGGTATCGTTTGCGTATCATGGAGAAGGCGGGTGTGCGTACCGTGGCGGGATTGGTGGTGTTTGCAATCCGGAGAGGGATTTTTAAGTTGTGAACGGCTGAATAGGCAATCGTTTATTTGCTGGTCACTTTTCCATGGTTCGTGTATACACGAACCATGGGTATGAAAAACCTATAACCTATAATCTTACACCCTACACTTCGGGCCTGGTGGTGTTTGCAATCCGGCGAGGGATTTTTAAACTGTGAATGACTGAATTGTCAATCGTTTATTTGCTGGTCACTTTTCCATGATTCGTGTATACACGAACCATGGGTATGAAAAACCTATCGCCTAAAACCTATAACCTTAGGCCGAAGCTTCGGCCCGAAGTGTCGGGCCTGGTGGTGTTTGCAATCCGGCGAGGGATTTTTAAACTGTGAATGACTGAATTGTCATCGTTTATTTGCTGGTCACTCTTCCATGGTTCGTGTATACAGGAACCATGGGAATGAAAAACCTATCACCTAAAACCTATAACCTTACACCCTACACTTCGGGCCTGGTGGTGTTTGCAATCCGGAGAGGGATTTTTAAACTGTGAACGGCTGAATAGGCAATCGTTTATTTGCCGGTCACTCTTCCATGGTTCGTGTATACACGAACCATGGGTATGAAAAACCTATCGCCTATAACCTATAACCTATAACCTTACACCCTACACCTTACGCCTTATACCTTACACCTTACACCTTTTCCCCACGGCTTTCACTATCCAATTTCTACTATCGCGTTTCCACGAATGTTTTCCTCATTGTTTTGCGGGTGTTTTCACCTTACGCATTTTTTAAACAATTGAATCAGTGTTGCTTCAGGCTTGCAAGCCCGCAATAACCACAACCGCGTTAATACGTACCGCTTTCATTTCAGCATACAGGTGATTTTATTCGTCTTATTGACGTATGTTTTTTTTACTCCACCGTGTTCTATATTTGGTCAGACCGCCAGTCACGGCAACCATGTACACTCCGCTGTCCGGAGACCATGAACCTTCCTCATCGCCGGGTGGAAGTTTAAACCTTTTGTTATGAAAATGGCCGCTGCTTTTACTGCTCCCATTTCTTCCGAGGCTTCCCTCCGGCCGCACCGGGCTATTTATCTCGTGCGTAACCAATACGCCAAGAAACCAAAGAACCCCGTGTAAGGAGCATCCTTCCTGCTCCTGATTTATTGATCTCAAAATTTTAGGCAACATGAAAACATTGTTTTTCGTCCTGGGCATCCTATGCCCGGCATTGCACCTGCATGCCCAACCACTCACTATCGGCGACACCTTACACTTGCAACCCACTGTTGTTTACAGCCAGGGGCAGTCACGCATCTTCACGGGCAACCATCAGCCGCTACTGCTTGTTTTTATCAACCCCACCTGCGGAAGCTGCGACCAGCAGTTGCGTTACCTCGACAGCATCGGCCCGTCATTTCCTGCCTCTTTAAAAATTATTGCCGTATCGCGTTATACCTATGCCGAACTCCAGAACAAATTGCTGACACCTGCCCTGCTTCGGTCTCCTTACCTTTCTTTTTTAACAGCCGATACGCTTTTACGAAAGCGATTTCCTTATTATCTCGTTCCCCATCTTGTATGGATCGAACAGTCAGGGCGGGTGGCAGCAATCACCGGCGCCAAAGAAGTAACACCTGCTGCGCTCAATGACCTTACCGACCGAAAGACGATCAATCTTCCGCTAAAAAAAGACTTCATAAACTTTCAACGCGAGCAACCTTTCGCTACACAGGAAGAGTTACTGCTTCTTCAGCCGCCGTTGATCAGTTCTTCTTTGTTGCCTTATGCCGAAGGTTTGGCAGGCGGCGTGGGAAAACATTTGCTTTATAATAATTCAGTACGCCGCATTTACCTGATTAACGTAAGCCGCAAAGAACTTTATTATTATGCCACACCATCTTCCGCAAGAAACTTCGATTTAAAACTGCGCGACACCCTCGCCTTCAATCCTCCGCCCGATAACAATCGATACCGTTATTGCTACGAACTGATGGTGCCCGCCACTACAGATCAATCCACCATCCGCCGGCTGATGCTCGAAGATCTCGACCGGCTTTTCAACTATCAACGCAAAGAAAAAACTGTGAAAGCCAATGGCCGCCCCGTTACAAGCACCATCCTCGCCAACCGGCCATAGAACCATTTCTTCACCAAAACAACCTATACTTATGCGAACATTCATTTTACTGATCATGCTGCTCACCGGATCCGCGCTATCGGCGCAGGACACGGGCAGTTACAGCGGCCACGTACGCCGCTCCGGCGAACGAACGCCGGTGGCCCACGCAACCATTACAGCCATCCGGAGCCGTACACACACGGTGGCCGATGTGCAGGGTTCTTTCTCTGTATTGATAACCACCACGCCGGATACATTACGTATCAGTGCTGCCGGTTACCTGCCGCTTGATATCCCCATCGCCAGCCTTCAATCTGCCGGCAATGAAATTTTTCTGGTTGCTTCCGGCGACCTGCAGGAAGTAAACGTTATCAGCACCGGTTATCAACGCCTGCCACGCGAACGCATTACCGGTTCCTTTGAAGTAATAGACAGCACCGTACTGAACCGGCAGGTGGCTTCTTCATTGCTCGATCGCCTCGAAGGACAATCATCGTTGCTGTTCGACAAATCAGTCAGCAGGCCCGGCATCACGCTGCGTGGAGTAAGTTCTTTTAACGGTCCGAAAAACCTGCTGGTGATCCTGGACAATTTTCCCTATGAAGGGGATTTATCCAATATCAACCCCAACGAAATTGAAAGCATCACGATATTAAAAGATGCGGCCGCGGCTTCGATCTGGGGCGCACGTGCCGGCAACGGTGTGGTAGTCGTCACCACCAAAAAAGGACGCTTTGATAAACCGCTTCAGGTGTCCTTCAACAACAGTTATACGTTTGGGAGCAAACCGGATCTTTATCAACTGCGTTATGCCGGTTCGGCTGACTATATAGAAATGGAGCAGTTGCTCTTTGCGCGCAATCACCGGTTTTCAGATACATTGTCCAACTTCAAACCCGTATTTACGCCAGCGTATGAAATTCTTTTCCGTCAGCGAAGAGGGGAGTTGTCTGCTGCGCAAACCAATTACTTACTCGATTCGCTCCGGCAGCTCGATTACCGGTCTGATATGGAGAAATACCTGTACCAAAACTCCCTGAATCAGCAGTATGCATTGGGAATAAATGGCGGCAGTAAACAAATGTCCTGGAATTTTTCCGCAGGGTATGATAACAACCGCAGCAGTGCCGATGCGGTATATGAACGATTGTCCCTGCGATCCGCAGCTTCGATGAAACTATCGAAAAAACTGGAAGCCGATGTTTCCATTTCCCTGAATAATGGAACCATGACTTATAACCGGCCGGAATGGAGCGAGATCACTTTTAACGGCGTAATGCTGTATCCCTATGCGAAACTGATGGATGATAATGGCAATGCTTTGCCCATCTACAAAGATTATCGTCAATCATATAAAGACACCACCGGCATGGGCAAGCTGCTGAACTGGAACTATTATCCCCTGGACGATTATAAACACACGCAGAATAAAACCCAATACAGGCACTGGCGTACCACGGCAGACCTGCGATACAAATTGTTCTCTTTTCTTACGTTGAATGCCAGTTTCCAGCATGAAGACCAGGTAAAGTATGGAACACGGTATTATTCGCAGGAGAGCTATTTTGTCCGTGACCGTATCAACACTTACTCACAGCTCAACCGCGCGACCGGTGCGGTTAAATACAATATTCCGTTAGGCGGGATACTGGATAATAGTGACGACATGATACAGGCGCTGAATGGCCGTCTTCAAATGTCTTTGCAGAAAAAATGGCGTGATCACGAGATCAGTGCCATTGCCGGATCAGATGTAAGGAAGACGGTAACCACCGCCAGAAATTACCGGCTATATGGTTACGATAAAGAACATGAAATAAGTACACCCGTGGACGAGGTCAATACTATTCCTACCTATATCAGTGGCTCGCAAATGCGTATCACGAATATTGATTCCAGGAGCCGTAAGGACAACCGGTTTGTTTCTTACTACGGAAATGCAGCCTACACGTATTTGTCGCGCTACACCGCTACGGTGAGTGCGCGGCGTGACGCATCCAATGTGCTCGGCGTGAATACCAACAATCGCTGGAACCCGCTATGGTCGGCCGGTGTAGCATGGAATGCGGCAACGGAAAAGTTCTATCGTATAGAGTGGTTGCCGGTTTTGCGTTTTCGTGCATCACACGGCTTCAGCGGCAATGTGGATCCCTTGAGATCGGCGGTGACCATTATACGCTACGGCACCACTTCGCAATTCACGCCGTTGCCCATCTCCGTAGTAACGCAGTATGCCAACCCTGAATTGAGATGGGAAAAAGTGCGGATGCGCAATGTAGCGGTTGATTTTGCCACTTCAGCTAATCGCATCAGCGGCTCACTGGAATGGTATTGGAAAAAAGCGACAGACCTGATTGCCACCACACCGGTGGATCCCACGGCGGGCGCTGGTAATACCGTTTTACGGAATGTGGCCTCCATGAAAGGGAGAGGCCTGGAGCTTAGCCTGCTTACCCGTAACATCGATAAAGCTCTCCGTTGGGAAACGCGCGTGCTGTTTAACTATAATACAGACGAGATCACCAGTTTTTACAATGTGAGTTTTACCGGATCCTCTTATGTAAAAACCGGTTCGGCCATCACAGCGCGGGAAGGGGCTCCTGTGTACGGTATTATCGTTTACAAATGGGCCGGGCTCGATCCGGCAACAGGCGCACCGCGCGGCTATTTGAACGGGCAGGTGAGCAGTGCCTACTCACAAATGACGGGCAATGGCATTACGCAAAACGACCTGGTAACAAAAGGCAGAAGCACACCGGCTTATTTCGGTAACCTCGAAAATACCTTCAGTTGGAAAGGTGTTTCTGCCACGGTGAACCTGCTTTATAAATTTGGTCATTATTTTATGCGCAGATCGGTGGACTACAGCCAGGCGTTTAGCGCCCGGAACAGGCTGCACGATGATTTCGCCGACCGCTGGCGGCAACCCGGCGATGAATTACATACCGATGTGCCGGCATTTGTATACCCGGTGCCTGCCAACTTCGATGCGTTTTACAGCAACTCGGAAGCATTAGTGGAAAAGGCAGGGCATGTAAGGTTGCAATTTATCAGTTTGAACTATCAACTGCCTGGCAACATACTGGCAAGGGCCGGCATTAAAAACCTCAGTGTATACGGATTGGCTTCGAATCTTGGTATTATCTGGCGAGCCAACAGTAAAGGCCTCGATCCGGAATACCAGGACCTGCAACCGATGAAAACCTATTCAATCGGCCTGCGTGCCGGATTTTAACCAACAAAAAATTATCGCATGAAAAAGATATTACTGATCTGTTGCTGTAGTTTGTTACTGCTCTCCTGTAAAAAATTCCTGGATGAAAGGCAGGACGCGGCCATGGTAATACCCTCTACGCTCGACGATATTGAAAAACTGATGGATCATGGAAATGTGATGAGTTTCATGATGGCAGATTTTGCCGAAGGAAGTTCCGATGATGTTTATGTCCCTGCCGCCACATTAGCTACGCTTGACCAGGGTAATTATAACAATTATACCTGGGGTCCGGAATATTTTTTTGACCAGGTACAAACACCCTGGTATCAATGCTATGCAATTATTAATTACGCAAACATAGTATTGGAGAAAATCAGCGGGATTGAACGTAATAACAGGAATGCCCTTCAATGGGATCGCGTCTATTCCACCGCACATTTTTTCCGCGCATATGCGTATAATCTTTTGATAAACACCTTTTCCCCCGCTTATGATCCGTCTACTTACAATACGGACATGGGTGTTTGTTTACGGTTAAAATCAGACTTCAATATCCCCTCTGTCCGCAGCAGTGTGAAAGCGTGTTACGACCAGATTTTGCTCGATGCCACGGAGGCATTGCGGGGATTGCCGGTTGAGCCGGTTTACAAAACAAGACCCTGCAAGCCGGCGGCATTTGCATTATTAGCGCGCATTCATCTTACTATCAGTGATTTTAAGAACGCGGCGGATTATGCCGATTCATGTATACGATTGTACCCGACATTGCTGAATTACAACGATATCACTTTAAACCCGGGAGCAACGTTTCCAATTTTTAACGGGGATGTTATTTTCCATGCCGTTTCGGGAGCTGCACAATTTATGAATCCGACCCGGGTAAGAGTAGATACGCTTTTGTATCGCTCGTATGCTACCGATGATCTGCGCAGAAAACTGTTTTTTAATACGGTTACCGATGGCCAGGCTTATACAGGGAGTTATGGCGGAAGTACATCCGTCTTTTCGGGTATCAGCTCGCCGGAGGCATACCTGATTAAGGCCGAGGCGCTTGCGGAGCAAGGGTTCTATGCAGACGGCATCGCCACATTGAATATCTTATTACAAAAGCGTTGGAGGACAGGAACCTTTGTGCCACTTGTGGCCAATTCAAAAGAAGAAGCGATCACGATCATCCGTACGGAAAGAAGAAAAGAAATGACATTCCGTGGCCAACGGTTCTTTGATCTCAAACGGTGGAACAAACGGGGAGCCAATATCATTGTAAGACGAAAGATCGGAAATGAACTGCTCGAGTTATTACCCAACGATCTGCGTTATGCAATACCGATTCCCCGTCGCGTGATCGACATGACAGGGATGCCGCAAAATCCACGTTAATTGCCGATTAGTTTTTAATTCCGTACCCAGAAAACAAAGGGGCTGTTAACCACAGCCCCTTTTTGCCTTAATTACGTTTGGTAACGTAGTCAAATTCCAATGGATCATCCACCGGGTTAACGGAAGAGAAATCGGGCAGCCACAATGCGGGATTGGCTGATCCCATGTCGTTAATTACGGCACGGATGGTACAGATTGTACCCGTAGTTCCGCAACCATCGACAGGAGCTTCTTCGCTTACAAACTGATAATGCTCCGGCTGAGAACCGTTGCCGTCGATCAGCGAAAAATATCCTTCGGTAAGCGAAGCCTTTTCCACTTTAGGTGAAGGCGTAAATGCAAACAGCACAGCGGCCAGCAGCAAACTGCCAAGACCAAATACATACTTTTTCATACAGGAAAAATTTAAAAGTTGTCAGATGCGTCCGTTTTTAAACAGGAACAGACTTTTCAAACCTGTCTATTGCAATAAATAGTTGAGTCTTTTTTTAATACTACTCACCGATCCGTAAAACGCGATCAGCCAAAACACGCCATTGAACACCGTGTGTACCGGCCAACTCATGCCACTGATCACACCACCACAACTGCAAGGCATGTCACGCGGATGAATCCACCCGTAAATCGTATACAGAAGAAAGAGAGTCATCAAAAATGAAGAGAGTAAAAACCCGGCAGGCCGCAGGTAGGGGATCAGCAACAACAACACCGTCAATAGTTCTGCGGCAATTAGCCCATAAGCCCACACCGCATCATACAACAGCGGACCAAATGATTGCCGCAACGTAATGATCAATTGCGGAATACTCACGGCTTTGCTGATGCCAGTATAAGCAAACAACAGGATCAACAGCGACGCCGCAACTTCCACCGGCCAGTTCCTTTTCATTCTTTTTTCTGCAATATGCGCCACTATACAGCCGGGGTCAAGCGTGCCACTACGTGATTTGAATACGTAGTACTACCTTTTCATAAAATAAAAAAGCTGCCCGCACAGAGCAGACAGCTTTTACTTTTTAACACTAAAATCCCACCTAGCTTATTTCAATAGTACGGTTGGTGCGGGCAGCACGTTCGGTCTTTGGCAACTCCAAATGAAGTATGCCATCTTCATAACGCGCTACGATTTTTTGGGCATCCACCGAATCATCCAGCGTAAAGCTCCGGCTAAACGACTGGTGCTGGTACTCCTGGCGCACCCAATTGCCCTGCTTATCTTTTTCCTTTTTCTCAGTTGAATACTCAAATGAAATCATCAACTGATTTCCCTGAAGATTGATTTTAAAATCTTCTTTCCGGCAACCAGGCGCAATCAGCTCCAGTTGATAGGATTGATCCGTTTCACGAATGTTCACCGGCGCAGTTCTCAACGGAGTCTTTTCCAAACCCCATGTTTCATCGTCAAAAAAGCGGTTAAGACTGTTCCGGAAAACCTGGTCCATCACATTGCTGAAAGAGGGACCGCCATTGTTTCTTTTTACCAGATTTGTGGTCATAACAACCTCCTTGTTTTATTTTTTTACAATCATGCTTCAGACATCGAAAGCTGTACCAGTGGCCACAAAACTGAAAATCCGTCCTTTTCCTTGTCAGTTTTGCAGTTTTTCCTGAAAAAAATTCACTCTATCAACCCGTAAACAACTGATATCTAGGGCATTAATGCTTTCTTTTTCGGGGAAAAACCACCACCGGATTCAGCCTTAAAACCCTTATTTTCGCTCCCCTGCTATTGCAGACTGCAACCATCTTTTTAAAACAATTGCCGACGAACCAATGTCGTACCTTCTTTCGCTTAAGGAACTGGTGAACACCCTTTACTGGGCGCGGGATCTGCTGGTGGAAATGTTTGAGAAGCGAAAGTCTTTTGCTTACAAGTATGATGATGCCGCCGAGATCATGGGCGAGGATAAGCTGGAGATACTCATCAACAAACAATTACTGCGGCGCAATGGTCCCTACGTGGAAATCGACGACCAGTTTCAACAATTTTTTGAACAGGTACTCGAGGTCAACGAAGAGATCAATACCTCTTACATCAACGAAAATATTCAGCAGGTTAAACAACATATCGTTTATTACCTTCAGGAAAATAATGAGCACCGCCGCTATTCTTATCTTAAACAGGTGAAAGGCTCGCTCCGCAAGATCGGCCGTATCACGCTGCGCAATGTGATCGACCTCAACCGGAATATCGAAAACACATTCAAAACAGAACCCAATTACGGCATCAAGATCGCCAAACTGGAATCGCTCGATGAAAAAAGACGCGCCGTTTATAACCTCATCGAACAAACCGATCACCTCATCACCGACGAAGAACTCACCTTCTTTACCACGGCGATGGACGAAGAATTGAAGCAGGTAGTCGGACTGCTGCGCGGCCAATTGACCGAAAGCCGCCACAACCTCATCGAAACGCAGAAGCAGGTGATCGAATACCTGAACCAGGTTAAATACCATAGCCGGGTACAGGAAAAGATCAAACAGGTTAAGTACCTGAAAGATCAGTTCGAACTCAAAGCCAAGACCAACCTGGCCGAATTGATGCAGCAGAAAAACGACGTGGTCTTCGAATCGCGGCCGGCTTATCCGCTCAAACTTTCCCTCGACCTGCTGCATACCGATGAAGGCAACCAGTCTGTAAAGAAAGTAGCCGATAAACTCAAACAAGCCAAACGTCCTTCCATGGCCGTGGCGGAAAGCATTGCCAGCGACGACCTGCTGCCCCAGACCGAAGAAGAAATCTATATCGACCTCGAAGAGATCCGCAACGGATTCACCGCATCCGGACGCCACCTCTACAATTATATCATGCAATACAATTATCCGCGGGAAGTAAGCTATGAAGAAAAGATCACCATCTTCTGCCAGATGGTGTCGATGTATGAACAGGATTTTGTGATCAAGGAATCCTATCAGGATGACGGTACTGTTGAGTACGCCGTCGTACTGCCCCGGTAATTTTTATTTTTTATCAAAAACGCATCATGAACATACCCAACCGTCATACTGCCGATATTTTTGAATGGCTCAGCAAGGGAAAGTTTATCTGCAGCAACAGCGTGGAAGACAGCAGCCGCAAGCTGTATACGGTCATTGAAGAAAACTTCGACGACCTGTATAATTATTTCATGGCCATTGGCTTTGTGCTGGAGAAAGGCGATGAATATTTTTATTTCTCGCGCACCGAAGCGCGTGCAACGCTGGAAAACAAAATCGAACAGGCCTACCGCTGGATCGACGTAGTGGATTTCTTTACGGCGTTTAATAATGGATTTGCACCGGGCTTTCGTTTTACCCCTTCCGATATCATGGTGCAGGTAAAAATCGATGCCAGCCTGAAAGACAAACTCGAGATCATGAAAAGGCTCACCGGCGACGGGAGTTATTCCGACCGCATCAGTACGCTCGTGGAAAAGCAGCTGGTTGCCCCGGGTTACGCAGAACTGGAGAACGAGATCACCATGCAATACAAGGTGCTCACCTCGTTCAATTACATCAAACAATTAATCGTCAGTATCCAAATACAAGAGGAGATCGTACATGAGATACCTGAATAAGATCGTATTCATCAACAGTGCCACTATCCGTTACGCAGAAGTAATGGTGGATGGCAACGTTCACCTGATCGGTACACAAGGCGTGGGAAAGAGCACGTTGCTCCGCGCGGTGCTGTTTTTCTATAATGCAGACACACTCAAACTCGGCATTTCCCGCGAGAAGAAAAGCTTCGCGGAATATTACTTCCCATTTCAGAATTCATTCCTGATTTATGAAGTAATGCGCGAAGGCGGACCATTCTGTATCGTGGCTTTCAAAAGCCAGGGTAAAGTATGTTTCCGTTTCTTCGACGGCGCTTACGACCGCGATATTTTTGTGGCGGAAGACGGACGCGCATTTGAAAAATGGGAAGACAACCGCCATATTCTCGACGCACGCGGCATCGATCATACCCGCAAGATAGACCGCTACGAAGAATACCGCGATATTCTTTATGGCAACAATGAAGTTGGGAAAAAGGAATTTGTAAAATATGCCTTGCTGCAAAGCAAGCAATACCAGAATATCCCGCGCACCATTCAGAACGTATTCCTCAACAGCAAGCTGGAAGCAGAGTTCATCAAACAGACGATGATCATGTCGCTCAACGAAGAAGACATTACGATCGATCTGCAGAGTTACATGCACCACCTCAAGAGCTTTGAGCAGCAACTGAATGATATTCACCTGTACAAACAACCCGCCATCCAGCGGCAGGCGGATAATGTAGTGAAAAATCACCTCGCCATCCGTCACCTGGAAAGCGAAAAGAATTCTTTTGCCTTGCAACTGGCGTGGACTGCCGCACAAATTCAACGCAGTATACCCAAACTGGTGGATAAAAGAGAAAAAGGAGAAGCAGAAAAAGCCGCCCTGCGCGACAAAGCAGAAGGAGCCGAGCAACGCTTCCGCAATAAAGCCGACAAGATCAAAGGCGATATAAGTATACTGGAAAACGATATCAAAAAAGCCAAAGAGAAGGTTGAATACTACAGCCGTCAACAGATAGAACAAGTGATGGAGCGCGTGGCCAAGCGCCGCGATCTTGATACCGAACAGGCAAGACTCGATAAAGAAAAAAGCCTGCTAACCACGCAGTTTTCTGAAGTCACTATGAAGTTCGAAAGCCTTTTGCAATCCATCGAACAATCGGAGCGGGCATTTGAACAAGATAAAAAGGAAGAACAAATAGCGCTGCGCGAACAAGCTGCCAATGAAAAAGAAACAGCACGCGTTTGGCTGGAAAAAATTATTGCTGACACAAGACAGCAACACGATCAGGCGATCGAAACCGGCCGTCAGTCGGTAGAACAGCAGCAGGCCAATCTTCAGCAGGAAAAACTGCGGAAAGCCACGATCACGCACCAACGTTTCTTTGAAGCCGAGCAGGACGAAGCGCGCGGCATGGTTGCCAGCTATGAACTTGCCATTCAGCAGAACACCCATGAGCTGGAACACCTGAAGAACAAAGCAGAAACACTGCAAAAGCAATGGGAACTGGATGAAACATCCGTTCGCCAGGGCACGGAACGCCAGCAGGAAAAATTGCAAGATGCCATTGCAGCAAGACAGAAACAGATCGATGCCATCAATGCCAAACTCGAAAGCAGCGAACAATCGCTATACGGATGGCTCAACAAAAACAAAGCAGGCTGGGAAGATAATATCGGCCGTCTTCTGCACGAAGACGTATTGTTCGATACCGAATTGCAACCGGAGGTGGCCAAAACAGGCGACAACCTCTTCGGTATAAAACTTAGTTTGTCCGACCTGCCGGTGCAGGTAAAAACACTTGCTGCTTATAAATCCGACATCAAACAACTGCAACAATTGATGGAGGATGAGCAGAAACAATTGCAGGGACTGCAGGCACAGCAGAACCAGCAACTGGAGAAACTGCGCAAGAAATATCAGCCACTGCTGAAAGATGCGAAAGACGGATTGTTGGAAAAACAATACAAGCAGGAGCAGGATACCATCCAGTTGCAGCAGGCAAAACTGCAGCAGAAAGATTGGGAAGTAAAAGCCATGGAAGCTCGCCGTGAAGCACTGGCACAGGCCGATGCCGCGATAGGTGCTGCCAGTGAAGGGCTGGTACAGGCGCAACAGGCTTTGCAAAATACGGAGGAAGAACTCGTTCGTCAGTTGAAAGCACGCGAACGCGAGCATATTAAAAAGGTGGCAGCAGTCGATCATCTGCTTACACAACAGACGCAGCAACTGAACGAAGAAATCAAAGCCTTCCGGAATAATCTTCAGCAACAACGCCAGGAATTACAAAACCGGCAGCAGGAAGAACTCGCCGGCAAAGGCGCAGACACCAGCCGGCTGGATGCAATCACGGAAAGACTTCGCCAGATAAAAGAAGAACTGAAATTTATCGACGACCGCCGCGATCTGGTGGCCGAGTATAAAAAAGATAAAAAAGAGCTGATCGATAAGTCGGACAGTTACAAAACACAAAAAGGACAACTCGAAAAGCAATATGAACTCGAGCAGGAGAAGTATAAGGTACAGAAAGAAAAGATCTATGCAGAGATGAATGAAACGGATCTGCGTCAGCAACAACTGCAGGATCAGCTCCGTCAGGCGGAAGACGACGCCCGTGCATTCGTCCGTTTCCAGCAAACCGAAGCTTACCTGAGTTTGCCGGCTGCTTATACCGAAGAAAAGGAAATCTATAAAAACGATAAGTCCACCAAGACGCTCATCGACGACATGAACCGCTGTTATTATACAGCGATCAAACGTCTCGACGATCTGAAAGAAGCGGCTAATAAATTCCTGGGCAACTTTTCAGCGGCCAACATCTTTGCGTTCCCGGAAAGCCTCACGGATAAACACAGTTATCAGCAATTCGCGGAAGACCTCAACGAGTTTGTGAACAACAGTAAGATCGAAGAATTTGAAAAGCGGGTCAATGAACGCTTTGCAAATGTGATCAGACTGGTAGGAAAAGAAACCGGCGACCTGATGTCGAAGACCGGCGACATCCAGAAAGTGATCACCAACATCAACAAAGACTTCGACAACAAAAACTTTGTAGGAGCCATCCGGAAAATCGAACTGCGTATCGACGATAGCGCGAATAAGGTCGTGCAGTTGTTGTTGCAGATCAAAAAATACAATGATGAGAATGCATTTGATATCGGCGGCCTCAACCTGTTTTCTTCGGTAGACCAGGTAAGTAAAAACAAGAAAGCCGTTGAATTGCTTCGTCAATTGAGCAAAGCCATCAGCGAATACAGAAAAGATACGGTAACGTTATCTGATTCATTTGAATTGAAATTCCGCATCGAGGAGAACCAGAACGATACCGGTTGGGTGGAAAAGCTGTCGAACGTAGGATCTGAAGGAACGGACGTGCTGGTAAAAGCGATGATCAACATTATGTTGTTGAACGTATTCAAAGAAGGTGCCAGCAAGCGCTTCCGCGAGTTCAGGCTGCATTGTATGATGGATGAAATCGGCAAACTTCACCCGAATAATATCAAAGGCATCCTGCAGTTTGCCAACGACAGGAATATCCTGCTGATCAATGGTTCGCCTACAGAAACAAATGCGCTGAACTATCGTCATATTTATAAGCTGGAAAAAGATGCGAAGCGTAATACGCGGATCAAGCGGATTATAACGCATATTGCTTTGCAGGAAGCCTGATTAGGATGTGTAAATAGGTAAATGTGAAAATGTGGAAATGACTTTAGCAGCGGCGAAGAAATTGAGGGACCTTTTATCTTCGGATAAGCCGGTTCCGTTATCGGAATTGCCGCAGGCTGTTTTTCGTGAACTGATAGAAGAGCAGGTGGTAACTGTTGTGCAGGGCGGAAGGACAAGAAAGGCGCTTTATGCACACAATAAAGAGGCTGTTATCAACTACCTGCGAAATAAAAAAAGTATTCCGGATCTTGACAAATACATTGACGAGTTGGAGCATCCCGGTCCATTGCGCGCTGATGCCGTGGCCGTGGCGGCCAATTCAAAACTCACACGCAAGAGAACATTCGAAGGATTCCTGGTCAATTCAATTAAGCCAATAGAAGCGACACTAAATGGACGATCGCTTATGCTGCCTCCACAAGAAGGCACGTTCATTCATATATATGATTGGAGAAATTTCGAAATTCCTTCCGGTATTAAGATTGTCGGCGTGGAGAATGGAGAAGTATTTAGGTATCCCCGGCGACTGCCGGATGAACTGAATATTAAAGAGGCATTATTTGTTTGCCGCTATCCCTATTCTGCAGACCTGGTTACGTGGATTGGACGTAATCAAAACCCATACATACACTTCGGTGATTTTGATTGGGCTGGTATGAATATTTATCTTGATGAATACAAAGCCAAACTGGGCGAGAAAGCATCTCTGCTGATTCCGGATGATCTGGAAATGCGATTAGAGAATGCAAATCTTGAATTATATAATGAGCAACTTCATCTTAAAAAGAGATTAGAAGACATACAAGATGCGGATGCGATCAGCTTGTATCAACTGTTACTGAAGCACAGGAGAGTATTGGAACAAGAGATATACTTGCGGAAGAAGAATATATAGACATAAAGAGGACGACACCTCATTTACACATGGCCCCGCCGCAGGCGGGCATATCTACACATCAATAAAGCCGCTCCATTGGAGCGGCTTTACACTTTGCTTAGGGTAAACCTTACCAGGCTTCCGTTACTGCTGGAAGAATGCGCTGGGCGGAGTCTTAGTAGTATCGGGAACGGTTGTGTCTTTAGGAACCGTGTCCTGGTATGTTTGATTGAACTTTTCACTCTTGATAGCACCACTGTTGGTGGTAGCGAATGCGATAGCTGATACAGCTATGGCGCATGCAAAAAATACTTTTTTCATGATCATAGAATTTATAAAATAAAACAAATAATTACGATGCTGATACTTCACGGTAACCGTGATTGCAAGCTTCTGACACCATAAAACAATAACGTTGCCAACCTTGCCAAAATGTGAATATCTTCTCCGATATAACACAATAAGGCGATGATTTATGAAAATTTTCTTTTCATATTATAGTAAACAATTGTCTATCTATTTCGTAGGGAGTTTTTTTTATAAACAGGTGCAGCGATTCGTAATTCGTGTGTTGTCTGTGCATGTTTAGCACATATAAAATGACCTACATCGCTGTAACATATTTCGTTGTACCACTTACGCTGTCATCCGGCTCGTCGGCTTTTGTCCGGCTCCGGTAGGGGTTTCCCCGGTTCCGGGTATATTTGTTTTGACAAATGGTGGTTACATTTTAGCTTCGCTTCCCTCAAAGTATACATTTATGAAGATCTGCTAAGGTTCGAACCCATTATAACCCAGAACCTGCCCTTTTAATGCTTCTCTAATACAACGGCGCATCGCACGATGCGACCCTTGCCATTCTTTATTCAACAATGTTATTTTATGTCTCAATCGATTTATAAGGACCGACCTGTGTCTTTTTTCAATCGCATTATGCGCGCTATCAAAGGCGAAGAAATGGATTATACGCAGGTTAGTATTCGCAGCGCCATCTTTATGCTGGCTATCCCCATGATGCTCGAGATGGCCATGGAATCCGTTTTCGCTCTCGTTGATCTTTACTTTGTAGGTCATCTCGAAGAAAGCAGTGCTGCTATTCAAACCGTTAGTCTTACCGAGTCTGTACTCACCGTTATCTATTCATTGGCCATAGGAATGAGTATGGCCGCAACAGCCATGGTTGCGCGGAGAGTAGGGGAGAAGAAACCTGAAGAGGCCGCGCGCGCCGGTGTGCAGGTATTGATCATTGCCATTGCAGTAACCGTTACGTTAAGCATCGTCGGAATGATCTTCGCGTCCGATATTCTCCGCCTGATGGGTGGTTCACCTGCTGTGGTATCGCACGGAACTGTTTTCGTGCGTATCATGATGGGAAGCAGTGTTGTGATTATGTTGCTGTTTCTGATCAATGGTATTTTCCGTGGTGCAGGCAATGCAGCCATCGCCATGAAAAGTCTGGCAGTAGCCAACGTGTGCAATATCATTTTATGTATTGTGCTGGTGGGTGGTTACGGGCCTTTCGGCAGCCTCGGGCTTACCGGTGCGGCCATCGCTACTGCCGTTGGCCGCGGCATCGGTGTTATTTATCAGCTTTATTATTTGTTTCGCGGTAATCAGCAATTGCGCGTGCGCCTCGAACATTGGAAACCTGATTTTTCATTGATACGTGCCATTATCAAATTGTCGGCACCTGCGGTGTTTCAATTTGTTATTGCTTCCTGTAGCTGGATATTTCTGGCGAAATGGGTGGCAGAGACCGGCGGTGATCATGGTTCGGCAGGTTACCAGACGGCCCTTCGGCTGATGATGTTTTTTATGTTACCTGCATGGGGCTTGAGTAATGCGGCGGCTACATTGGTAGGACAAAATCTCGGAGCCAAACAACCGCAGCGGGCAGCGGAGTCTGTAATGAAGACAACGTTATATAATGTCATCTTCATGGGTGTGGTAATGATCCTGTTCTTTGCATGCGGCCACTGGTTTGTTGGATTGTTTACCAATGATCCCGAAGTGCGGCGTGTAGGAGTGCAGGCCTTGCGTATTCTCAGTGCCGGGTTTATTTTCTATGGAATCGGTATGGTAATGATCAATGCTTTCAACGGAGCCGGAGATACCTGGACACCCACATGGGTGAACCTGGTTTGTTTCTGGATGATTCAGGTGCCGCTTGCTTATACGCTGGCCATTCATTTTGCATGGGGACCAACCGGCGTGTTCATTGCTGTGCCTGTTGCGGAAACGGTTGTTGCCATCGTAGCGTTTATTCTTTTCCGCAGGGGAAAATGGCAAAAGGTGAATATCTGATGACCGATACTTGTAGTAGGATAACTACGCAACGGTAAATAAATAACGACGACGTATTGATAAAGGATTCTATTCCGGTGATGCAACCCGGAATGTTACTTTGTCGGACAAGCTGCTCGTTGTATGGTCCAAGGGCCATCATCGGACGAGCCGTCCTTTTTCACTGTGTCCCGCTTCGGCGGGACACTTTTTTATAGGTGAATGAGTGAATGGGTGAATGGTGGTTCGTGAATACACGAACCACGGGCATTGAGAGATAACCTATTACCTAAAACCTATAACCTAATCAGCCAGCGGAATGCTCAGATTCAGCACACAACCATTACCTGGAATGGACTGAATATCGGCCTTGCCATTGTAGAATTTGGTGCGCTCATATATGCTGGCCAGGCCAATACCGCGATAGGTCTGTTGCGGATCGAATCCTTTGCCATTGTCGCGGATCAGCAGGCGGATCTGCCCATCCGTTGCCCCAAGTATAATATTGGTTTCGGAGGCGCCGCTGTGTTTGATGATGTTCTTGATATGTTCCTGTACAATGCGGAACAGGGTAGTGCGTTTACCCACCGATATGTCCGTATCGTCGAGCGTATTGATAAAACTGAAGTGAATTTTGCCGGCAAGATTGATGTCTTCTACCAGCGCGCCAATAGCATCCACCAGGCTTCCATGGTTCATCTGCGGCGCTACGAGCTCTTTGGAAAGATTGCGGATTTCTTCAATAGCCATCAGCAGATAGTTGATGCTTTTTTCTTTGAGCTGCAATTGATCAGCCGCCGGTTGCAGTACATCGATAAACAGTTTGCTGGTAGATAACAGTTGGTTTACGTTGTCGTGCAGTTCGTGTCCGATGCGGCTTCTTTCTTTTTCCAGCATATGAATCACCGTCTCGGATACTTTCTTTTGCTGCAGGATTTTTTCGTCGGCGAGTTTATTTTCCAGTTCACGCTGATAGGAAATATCTGTGAGCGATCCGATCATCTTAACGGGCAGACCGTTTTCATATACTACAAATCCTTTATCACGCATTTGTTTATAAGAACCGTCTGCACATTTGAAGCGGTATTCTTCCTGCCAGGACTGATGCTGGCTTTCGGTTGCATCACGTACTGAATCGGCCACACGGTTGCGGTCTTCGGGGTGAATACGGCGAAGCCACCAGGAAAGGCCGCGCGAATTATCGACCTGGTAACCGATCATGTCCATCAATGTTTCATTGCGGAACATATTTCCGGTCTGCATGTCCCATTCCCAGATGGCGTCTGTGGTGGCGCGGCTAAGATGAAGCAGCCGCTCATTCGCCTGATGAAGCTCGTGTTTCAATGCGCTGTTGTCGGGAATGATCACAGCCTGACCGCCAAGCAATTTTTTTGCTGAATTGCTTTCGATGGGAAAAATATTGATATGGCAAATGAAATTACTTCCATCGGCCCATTTCACTTTTTGATTGAGTTCTGCCGGAATACCGGATTCGAGTACTTCTATGTGTTTTTGGTAAACGGCATCCGTTACCACGCTTGGTACCACTTCACTGATGCGGCGGCCGATCGATTTTTTTTCTTCGGCCTGAAACAAACGGAAGAAAGCGTCGCTGGCAAATTGAAGACGTGTGTCTTCGTCTACCATCCAGCAGAGGTGCGGGGTCGACTTCATGAACCCGTCGATGATGGCATTCTTCTCGCGGAGTTTGCCGGAGAGGCGGCGTTCACGGGTTACATCCACAATATTGGTAAGCACGAGCGCCTGTTCGTCGTCGTCTTCGGGCAAAGGTCTTGCGCTGAACATCACCCAGCGGATATCGCCATTGGGTAATTGCAGGGAAAGCGTGCGTTTCTGTACCAACCCGGTGCGTGTGGCTTTGAGAAAAGGTGCGTCGCGAAAGGTAACCGGTTGTCCGTTTTCATCGGTCACGGCCAGCATGGTTTCCCAAAGCTGTGCAATGTTGTCGGCGCGGTATAGCTGTTCGAGATTGGTACCGAGAATAGTGGCCGCTTTTTTATTAACGGCAATGATTTCACCCTGATGATCCTGGAAGATGATGCCGGACAGTCCTTCAACGATCAGTTGACAATGACTGGCTGCAAGTTTATTGAAGCGTTGCTGACGTTCGCGGTCCATCAATGGATGACCTACGCATAAAAAAGTTCGCTTACCTACTTCGCTGTCGAGCAGGTTGAACTGCCAGCGCATCGGGTGGGGATGTTCATGGCGAAGAAAAACCTCCATGACGGGTGAGGCACCTCCACCTGCAATGCGCAACGATTTCCAAAAGTCAGCCGTATGTACGGGATGAAGTAATTCGAGAAAGTTAACCGGAGATGTTTTGGGATTGCTGATCAACAGCCCTTTGACCATACCTGTATTAGCGCAAATAATCTGCCCACTTTCGTCAATAACAGAAAGAAAACGGTTCGAAGGACTATGGGATGCGCCAATTAATTGTCGGATAGACGCCAGCGTTGTTTTGGTCATAAGGGTACGCGACTAAGGTAAGGTTTTTTGAAGGTCATCAATCATATCAAAAGAAAAACTATTTATCAATTCCGGGAGACGTTCTATTTCTGCCGTCTTATCGACAAAAAAAGCGGCTCCACGTTTAATCGATTCTTTCCTGTATATATCATTATCCTGATTGGATAACATAATTACAGATACATCTTCATCGCGCTTTTTAATAGCGCGTAATAATTGTAAACCATTACGACCCGGCATATCAATGTCGAGTAAGGCAATGGTACAGCCGGTGTTGTCGAGTACGGAAAGTGCTTGTTCATAATTGTTCGCCGTATGAATCTCCTCAACGGGTTCGAGCTCTGCGAGCATTACATGCAAGCGCTGCAGGAACACCTGGCTATCGTCTACTAATAACAGGCGGTGTTGTTTCATGATAGGTAGTCTTGCTACAAAATAAGATCACCTGCCCATCATAGAAAATCAATATGTGTACCAAATAAATGTAGGGAAGGGTTGGCCGGATTGTAGTGAGAGGTCTACAAGAGCCGTGCGTTTAGTGAATACTCTTGCAGAAATCTAGTGAAAGTACTTAGTTGGGGTGAATGAGTCAATAATTCAATAAGTGAATATTCACTCTTCACTTCCCCGTGATCTTCCTGATTAGCGGACAAAGCTTTGTTGCGATAAAATCTTTTCCAAGAAATGCACTGGCTCCCGCATCGATCACTCTTTGCTCGTATTGATCGGCCGGAAACATACTGACTATGATAACAGGTGTGGTATTGTTTCCCGAGCGGATATGTTTGAGCATGGCCAATCCGCCGCCTCCGGGCATGTCAAGATCGGAGACAATAATATCCCAGTTACCGTCCGCAATTTTTTGAAGCAGGGTATCTGTGCCATCTGCTTCATCGACGTGCGATGAAACAAATTCTTCAAGCAAAATATCCTTCAGGCTTTGGCGTACGGCTGCATGATCATCTGCTATAAGTATTCTGAGCATAGCAAGGCAACATCGGGTCAGATGTTCCTTGCAAATTACCTGCTGCCGCGCGTAGCAATTGTAGGCGGCCACAAGGAATTTGTGTAGTATTTTAACTACAAGCTACTAAATCAGGTGATGTTCAATGGCGTAACGCGTAAGCTCTGAATTGGATTTCAGGTTCATTTTTTCGAGTATCCGCGAACGGTAGGTGCTCACTGTAGTGCTGCTGAGCGAGAGGCGCGAGGCAATATCCGAAACAGAATTGCCATCGGCCAGTAATTTGAACACGTCAAACTCCCGGTCGGATAAAAACTCATGGGCTGCTTTTTCGCTGTTGCCACCGAAAGCGTCGGCCAGCTTTTCCGCTACGGCCGGTGTAATGAATTTTCTACCTAGCTGCAATGTCTGTACAGCCTTGATGATGTCGTCGTGGATCGTGTTTTTTCCCAGGTAACCGGAGGCACCGGCTTTCAATACCCGCAGGGCGTATTGATCTTCCGGATACATACTCATGATAAGTACCGGAAGATCGGGAGCGGTCTGTTTGATCTGCGTGAGGGCGTCGAGGCCGCTCCGCCCCGGCATGTTCATATCGCAAATAACGATATCCCAGGGTTTGCCGATAACCGCGGTGATGAGGCTTTCTGCATCTTCTACCTCACCGATTTCTGCGGAAGGATATTCCTCCAGCAAAATTTGTTTAAGGCCTTTGCGCACTACCGCGTGGTCGTCAGCAATTAGAATCTTGAGCATAGCTATAGAGGGTTTCAGCAACGGGTCACGTTGCAATAATTTCTTTTTTTACCGGCACTGTCACATTCACGGTTGTGCCTTCACCGGGGCGGCTGCTTATTTCATAACTGCCACCCATCACTTCGGCCCGTTCTCTCATGCCTAATAGTCCCAACGTTTTCTTTCGCGGCTTGCCTGGGTCAAATCCATGTCCGTTATCCTGGATCACCAGTATCAGGCTTTCATTTTCTTCCGTTAGTGTCACCGTTACTTCCGTTGCACCCGAGTGGCGCCCTACGTTCGTCAACGATTCCTGCATGATACGGAACAGCCCGATTTTAACAGGGTCCGGCAGTGGCACTTCCGTTTCCGGCAATGATAAATATTTTTTAATTCCCGAGCGTTTTTCAAATTCACCTACATGCCATTCCATGGCAGCCAGCAAGCCGAGATTATCCAGCAGGCTCGGCCGCAACTCAGAGGCAATGCGCCTTACGGTGGTTACGGTATTGTCGATCAGGCTCAGCACTTCTCCGATTTTATTTTTTACCGGCGCATTGTCTTCTTCAATTTTCCGGTTGATCCACGACACATCCATTTTTAATACGGTCAGCAGTTGCCCCAATTCATCGTGTATTTCCCGGGAGATATTCAGGCGTTCTTCTTCTCGCACATTTTGCAGGTATTCGGTGAGCTCACGGATCGACGCGTAGGACTCCCGGAGTTTTTCTTCGGCGAGATATTGCTCCGTCATTTCATCGGCCAATACCAGGCGCACGGGTTTTCCTTCATAAATAATATCGTGCGTGGTGATATTTACATAAATGATGCTTTCATCTTTTCTTGAATGCCGCCATACACCGGCGTGATAAAGCCCGCGGAAGTTGCGGTTAGTGGATATTTCCAGTTTGCGGCGGTCTTCTTCAGGCCGCAGGTTCATGATGTCGAGCGCTAAAAATTCTTCCCGTTCATATTGATATTGTACCAATGCGGCGTGGTTTACTTCGATGATGTCGTAGTCCGGCAGACTAAGCATCCACATCGGCAACGGGTTGCTTTGGAAAAGCAATTTGTATTTCTGCTCGGATTCTCTCAGTTCCTGTTCTGCCTGCTTGCGTTCGCGTATGTCGATGCCCGTTCCGAGCAGGCAGGGGCCGCCTTTGTAATCGACGAGTACCGCTTTAAAATGGTAAGGTGTTCTCTCGCCGGTGCGGCTGATGAAACTGGCCTCGGCATCATTTGCTCCGGTTTCAAAAACGGTATTGATACGTCCCGCGATGTATTCCTTTTCGTCGTCGGGAAATAATTCAACGGGATGCATGGCGGCAATTTCTTCACCCGAATAGCCTGTTACTTCTTCAAGCCGGCGGTTCCAGCGGATAAATTTCCCATCGGCATCATAGAAATAAAATACGCCGGGCAGGCTGTCGATTAGTTTGTCGGCCAATGCTTCTGCTTCACGCACGGCCTTTTCACTTTTCATTTTCTCTGATATATCCCGGAGAAAAACAGACAGGCCATTTGCCGAAGCATAGATCTGGTCTTCGTGCCAGAGATCGAGCGGCTCGTATTGGTCTGTAACGAAAAGATGCTGTTGTGTGGCCAGCGCTTTGTGGTATGCAAAGAAAGACGGCGAGTTCACCATCTCCGGAAATTCTTCCCAGATATTTTTTCCGGTAAGTTTTACCGGATCGCGATGCAGTATTTCACCCGCACGCTGATTAACATACGTGAAGTAAAAATTATTATCCAGCGCAATAAAGCCGTCGGTTACACGCTCGAATATTTCCTGTATTTCTCGCGTGCGGTCGCGCACCTGCAAGGCCAGTTCTTCGTTGAAACTTTTGAGTCTGTTCTCTACCTGTTTGCGTTCGGTGATGTCGCGTATAAAACCAACAAACAACAGCGAATCTTTCAATTGAAGCGGAGAGATGCGCAGGGCTACATCCAGCGATGAGCCATCTTTTTTTTCGGCCCTGAGATCGATCGTATCGTCGGGTGTTGCGATCCGCGCAGCATCGATGTATTGTATGATATCGGCATTCTGCCCTGCGGGCATGATGAGATCTTTCAACGGCTGTCCCAGCGCTTCTTTCGCAGTCCATCCAAACAGGCGCTCGGCTTCATTGTTCCATTTATCGATCCGGCCATAGTTGTCCATCACTACAACGGCATCGGGCGCGTGCGTAAAAATATTACGTATTTGCTGCTCGCTGATCTGCAAGGCTTCTTCGGTACGCAGGCGTTCTCCCTCCCGTTGGTTAACCTGGTAAGTGTGATAAAAAATAATGGCAAGAAAAATAATCGTGATACTGAGCGAATAGAATACCACCCCGGATTCGTGTGTGTATACGCCTTCCCAGGTGCCCCATAAACGCATCAATCCGAGTACAGCGGGAATGATGATGGCGGCAGGCACGAGTAAGCGAGCGGTATTGCTGCCGGGCAAACGGTTCGTGAGCAGTTGCATAAACCCTTTATCCGGTGCCTGAAAAAACAAGACCAGCGAAAACAAAAAGAAACCCAATGCCGTAAGCACCGACATGGGTATATAGGTCATGATGCCGTAAAATTGTTCTACCTGGTAGAGGTAACCGAGCAGGGAAGCGAGAGAAAGAATGAACAGTAGAAAGGCGAGGTAATGAGCCGGTCTGTGACGGGAGCCCATATTTACATTCAGGAGCAATAATCCGGCACTTACAATGAGCAGCCCTATCGCTGTATTGGGGGCCATCTGATTAGGCGGGGTATGTTGCCGCAATTGTCCGTAGAAAAGCACCTGGTCGAGGGACAGCACCGGACCGCCCCACCATTCGATCACTTTGGAAAAAGCCACCAGTGCTACGAGGATGCAGAGCATCGGGCCGGTTGTACGTGAATGCCTGTTGAGCAGCCAGTAAGCGGCTGCAAGCGTAATGAAGCATACCGCGGTCAACGGGTTCATCTGAACGGAACGACGTCCATTGAAATATAGTTGTCCCAGGCCCAGCAGCCAGGCCATAAGTACCATCAGACCAAGCAATACGATTGCTGCTGCCAGGCGGAAAGACCAGCGTTTAAATTGATTTTGAAGAAAAATATCCGGTTCTAAATACGTCATGAGTTGAATCGTCATTCCCAGCCGTGGCCGGGTTGAAATAATACAGATCCAAAGGTTAGCAGGGCCATACCGGTGAGGCTGCCATCACTCATTGCAAGGTGGAGTAACGGGACGAGTGCAGAAGAGTAGAAACCGGGATAAGGCTTTAATTTCTAAGGTAATAAAAAAAACATGGTTCGTCAAAAATCAAATCCTTTTCTGATAAGTTCCCCCTCCGAAATCAACCTTTTCCCTTCATATAGCGTGTTATATTTTAAAATTAAATAAAATATGTAAGGTGTCGCGCACCAATAAACTTTTTTCAGTTCCGTTTTTTCTTATAGGTTTTTTTAACAGTATCCCTTTTTGCATATACTAACTTTGTACCCGCTAACGTTATACCAATTCCTCTAAAACATCAACCTGTGAAAAAACTACATCCGGTATCACTATTATTATTAATTTTTTCCCTCGCAGGTCTGGCCTGGTTGCCTATAGTGAAGCCTGCTTCTTCCAGAACACTTTCCGCTTCAGTTGCAGAAAAAGCGGTTCACGAAACAAAATCCAACGAAGCCGTATTTAATGCGCTTTATGATTCGCTCGATCTGGACGACAAAGGTCTTTCAGAAGAAGCTTTTCGTTATGCCGTCCGGGGTTATGAGCACATGCTCGAGGATCACCGCATCGAAGAACCCGGCTATCTGACCATTTGTGATTTCAGTCGCTCCTCCAATAGCAAACGTCTTTTCCTGATCGATATGGCGGAGGGAAAACTGGTTAAATACACTTATGTGGCACATGGCCGCAATTCGGGGGCAGAGTTTGCCAGCAACTTCAGCAATCGTCCGGAATCGCTGCAAAGCAGCCTCGGTTTTTATATTACCGGAGAAACGTACATGGGGCAGCATGGTCTTTCCCTGCGTGTAAACGGCATTGAGAAAGGCATCAACGATAACGCTTACCAGCGTGCGATTGTGGTGCATGGCGCCAATTATATCGGAGAAAAATGGGGAGGTTCCTACATGGGCAGAAGTTTTGGTTGCCCTGCCGTACCCGCTGCCGAAAGTGCACAACTCATCAATACAATCAAAAACGGTTCTGTACTATTTATCTACCATCCTACAGCCTCCTATCTGAAGGGCTCGAAAATATTAAATGGTTGATTGGATACTAAGGATGGATTGATACAAATGACCCCTGCTTTGCCGCAGGGGTTTTTGTTTGCCTGAAAGGCATGACGCGATTTGGTTCCATGCGGCTATCTTTGTGGTAATGTCCCGTTTCAACAGGAAAGATGTAAGGAATATGTTGGGTAAACTCACCTGGCGCCGCGGCTGGAATGCTGCCAAGGTGCTGGGCAGTTATTATTATAGCAAATGGACAGGCAAGCCTGTACAATGGGGAATGCCGGTATCCATTTCCTTCGAACCCACTACTTCCTGCAATCTCCGTTGCCCGGAATGCCCCAGCGGTTTGCGGGCATTCACCCGCCCCACGGGTATGCTTCAACGCGATTTTTTCCGCGAAACCATCGATCAGTTGCACCGCGAACTTTTTTACCTCGTGTTTTATTTCCAGGGCGAACCTTACCTGAATCCGGCATTCCTGGATATGGTAAAACATGCATCGGAAAAAAAGATCTATACCGCTACGTCTACCAATGCGCATTATCTTACAGAAGAGAATGCACGCCGCACGGTTGAAAGTGGCCTCGACAGGCTGATCATCTCCATCGACGGTACCACACAGGAAGTATACCAGCAATACCGCGTAGGCGGCCGCCTTGACAAAGTGCTGGCCGGCGCCAGGAATATCGTTAAGGCCAAACGTGAAATGAAAAGCAGCACACCTTTTGTGATCTTTCAATTTCTCGTTGTAAAGCCCAATGAACACCAGATCGATGAAGTCCGCCAACTGGCCGAAGAGATTGGCGTTGACGATGTCTGGCTGAAAACCGCCCAGATCTATGACTATGAAAACGACCCCAACCGTTTAATCCCTACCCTCGACCGATTCAGCCGGTATCGCAAGACCGGCAAGGGCTACGAATTCAAAGGAAAGCTCTCCAATCATTGCTGGCGCCTCTGGCATGATCCCGTTATTACCTGGGATGGCCTGGTGGCTCCGTGTTGCTTTGACAAAGACGCCTCGCACCGCATGGGCGATCTTAAACAACAGAGCTTCCGCGAAATCTGGAAAAGCCCCGTTTACCGCACCTTCCGCACCAAGTTGCTGAAAGGACGGAAAGAAATAGATATCTGTGCCAACTGCAGCGAAGGAACGCGCGTGTGGGGATAGCACAGTAGCTGCTGCCTTGTTTTGAAATATTTTCCGATATTTAAAAAAGAGGCTGCCACCAAAATCACTGTATATGCAAATGCCTTCATCCATTTCAACCCGGTTGCAATACCAGCACAAGTCATTGCTGGACATAATCGACGGGTTGTCTGACGACCAGGTACACCAGGAAGTTGTTCCCGGTAAATGGTCCATTTTCCAGCACATCGCCCACCTTTCCTGCTACCAGCATGTGATGATCGACCGGATCAAAAAAATCCTTGACGGCGATGCGCCCATACTCGAGGTGTATGTGGCAGAAGAAGACCCGTGTTTCCCCGAAATCTGCGGTAAGACCACTGTAGACGTGATGCGCGAATTACTTGGCACGCGTAAATCCATGGCCGCCGAACTGAACGGCTTTGCCGAATACGACCTGGCCAAAAAAGGTGTTCACAAAACCTACGGAGAAATGAATTTGGTGCAATGCCTCAATTTTTTTCTGTTGCATGAGGCACACCATTTGTTTGCCATATTTAAACTGGCGGCCCAACTGAAAACGGTTGCCACTGTTTAACGGCAATTTTTTCTATTAAAAAACAGCCTATGGGCATCGGTAACGACATTTCGCAAAGCAGTTTCAGCAACGAATACCAGAAAGCGTCTATCAACCTGCTTTATACTTATGGATGGGTAATGGAGCAGATCAAAAACTTCTGCGCAAGCGAAGACATTACTCCCCAGCAGTTCAATATTCTCCGCATTTTACGCGGCAGCTACCCGCAACCACTGTCCACGCTCCAGATCCGCGAACGCATGCTGGATAAAATGAGCGACACCAGCCGAATCGTCGATCGTCTTGTGATTAAGGGCCTGGCCAAAAAAGCCACCTGTCGTGAGGATAAGCGGCTGGTGGATATTCTCATTTCCGACAGAGGGCGCCGTCTTCTCGAAAAAATGGATGAACGACAGGATGAGATCGATAATATTCTCAGCAATCTCACGCAGAAAGAAGCAGGATTGCTGAGCGATTTGCTGGACAAGATCCGCGTGAATCGTCAATCGTGAATGGTCATCCCGAAGTCTCGGGAATGAATGGTCAATTGTCAATGGTAAATGGTTGCGCTTCCTGAGGCCGATACTTCAGCCTCCGCAGAACACACTACTTATAACTTATAACCTACAACCTAAAACCCTACACCTTATTCCTTACGCCTTACACCTTCCTCCGTTCAGCACATTAACTTTTCTTCTCACACGCTTCTTGGCAAATTGACCTATTTTAGCCTTTTAACTTCTTGCCCCGAACATTCAACGAATGAAACTACTTGTCTGTGCCTTTGCCGCCTTATGTTTATCCTTCGCAGGACCGGTTATGCATGCCCAACCGCCCGCTTATGAATTCAGAGGCGTATGGATTGCAACCGTAGATAATATCGACTGGCCTCCCAGAAATGTATCGGACCCCGAACTGCAACGAGCGGAATATATCCGCCAGCTCGATATGCACAAACGCAATGGCATGAACGCCGTGATCGTGCAGGTGCGCCCCGCAGCAGATGCCTTTTATCCTTCCCAATACGAACCGTGGAGCCAATGGCTCACCGGCAAACAAGGACAACCGCCGGCTCCTTTTTATGATCCGCTGGAATTCATGATCAAAGAAGCACACAAACGCGGAATGGAGTTTCACGCATGGTGCAATCCCTATCGCGCCGATTTTAAAATTGGTGGCTCCTCCATTGCGCCAACGCATCTCACTAAGCTTAAGCCTAATTGGTTCCTCGATTATGGAGGCAAACGTTATTTCGATCCTTCGAATAACGATGCACAGAATTTTGTTGTGACCGTTGTTGCCGATATCGTTAAACGCTATGATGTGGATGCCATCCACATGGATGATTATTTCTACCCTTACCGCATCGCTGGCCAGGAGTTTCCTGATGGTGCCGCCTATATGAAATCAGGTTCCACTTTATCCAAAGATGATTGGCGCCGGGCCAATGTGGATTCTATTATCCGCAAGCTGGACAGTGCGATCAAAAAAGAAAAACCTTTCTGCAAATTCGGCATCTCGCCTTTCGGCGTATGGCGCAATGGCGATAAAGATCCGATGGGAAGCGACAGCAAAGCAGGACAGACCAATTACGACGATCTGTACGCCGATATTCTTCTCTGGCTTCGCAAAGGCTGGATCGATTATGTTGCTCCGCAATTGTATTTGGAGATCGGCAACAAATTCATCGCGTATGAAAAAATGGTAAAATGGTGGGCCGATCACAGCTATGGCCGCCACGTTTATATCGGACATGGTATTTACCGCGCGGGAGAAAAAAGCGCCGCCTGGAAAAATCCTGAAGAGCTGCCTAAGCAAATCCAATTGTTACGCGAGGAAAAAAATGTGCAGGGAAGTATTTATTTCAGCAGCAAATCATTCAACCGCAATCCCAATGGCTGGAACGATAGCCTGCAGAACAATTATTATCGTCTGCCTGCTCAGATTCCACCGATGCCCTGGCTGCCCCAGCGCATAACACCTGCTACGCTTTAAGGTAACCGCGGATTGGTGCCCGACTTCTTCTCCAGGTAGTCAGTATAGGCCAGCGATCCGAGCCGCACACGCAGCGGAAGGGAGGTTTTTTGTTCAAAAGCCGCCTCGATCCGGCAGAAAAAAGGCAGGCTGGCAGGCCGCGCCGCTCCTGAAGACGATGAAAAAAGCGGGTACGAAGCAAACAACCGGTTGAATGCCAGCGAAGAATCCGGTGGCACAGGCCGGGCTATCGAAATGCCCGCATTCGGGGAAAACGAGGTGCCTCCCGGTGAATTCTGTGAAAAAATTTCCCCGTTTGATACCCATAAGAGTACAACAAGTAACCCACATATGCGTTGCACCATCTTTTAAATGATTTATTTGTAAATTTACGGCCTGATTTTTGCTAATTGGCCGAATTTTTGGAAACTTTAGGCCTTTATAACGGTTCAACTATTATATAGATGGCTCTAAGTCAATCCCTTCAACAGAAATTCCTGCAGAAACTTTCCCCACAGCAAATTCAGCTGATGAAGTTGCTGCAGGTACCTACGCAAAACCTCGAAGAGCGGATTAAAGAAGAACTGGAAGAAAATCCTGCACTCGAACTCGACGAGGAAAAGCATGAAGATTCGCACGATGACATGAAAGATGAGTTCAGTGACGCGGACGAATACGATTCCGAAGCCGATGGCAGCACTGATGATTACGATAACATCGACGTGAGCGAATATGTTCATGAAGGGGACGACGAAGTAGCCGACTATAAAATGCGGGATGACAACTATCCCGAAGACGACGAAAAAAAGCAGCTTCCTTTCAAAACGGAAACCAGCTTTTATGATATGCTGTTTGACCAGCTCGGACTGTTGAACCTGGACGAAAAAGAGAAAAAAATTGCAGAGCACCTGGTGGGCAGTATCGACGAAGACGGCTATCTCCGCCGCGAAACGCCGGCGATTGTGGATGACCTTGCTTTCCGCCAGAATATTTCCACCACCGAAGAAGAAGTAGAAGGACTGATCAGAAGAATCCAGCAATTTGATCCTCCCGGCGTAGCCGCCCGCGACCTTCCGGAATGCCTCCTCCTGCAATTATTCCGTCAGAAAGAAGAAGGTAAGGACGTTGATACAGCGATCCTCGCTATTCAAAAATATTTCGACGAGTTTACCAAGAAACATTACGAAAAGATCCAGCGCGGTCTTGGTCTGAACGACCAGGAACTGAAAGCCGTAATGCAACAGATCATCAAACTCAACCCCAAACCCGGTGGAAACATCGGCGAGATCAACAAAGCCGAAAGCTATGTGGTCCCCGACTTTTTCATTCTCAATAATGGCGGCAAACTCGAGCTCACGCTCAATGGCCGCAACGCTCCCGAGCTCCGCATCAGCGAAGGCTACCGCGACATGATGAAAGAGTACGACCGCGGCGCCAAAAAAGATAAACGCCAAAAAGAAGCCGTTCTTTTCATCAAACAAAAGATCGACGCTGCCAAATGGTTCATCGATGCTATCAAACAACGCCAGCATACATTGCTGTCTACGATGACTGCGATCATGGATCACCAGCACGACTTCTTCCTCACCGGCGACGAGACCAACCTCAAGCCGATGATCCTGAAAGACATTGCAGAAAAAACAAACCTTGATATTTCCACTGTCAGCCGTGTGGCCAACAGCAAGTTTGTTCAAACGGAGTTCGGCACCTACCGTCTCAAATTCTTCTTCAGTGAATCATTGAGCACGGAAAGTGGCGAAGAAGTGTCCACACGTGAAGTGAAAAAGATATTGAGCGATCTGATCGAATCGGAAAGTAAAAAACATCCGCTGAGCGACGAACGACTGACCGAAATGCTCCAGGAGAAAGGTTACAATATTGCCCGCCGCACCGTAGCCAAATACCGTGAGCAACTGAACATTCCTGTTGCACGTCTCCGTAAAGAGCTGTAAGCCGCACGGCCTTACCGGCCGCTACGCGAACCGCATACATGAGTACCAGACGGTCATTTTATATCATCCTCCTGCTCCTTATTACAGGTTCAGTAGCGCTTGCGCAACCACTCCCGCTTACAGACGCTGATCTGGCCCGCCGCTTCAATTTTATTCATCCCGTTTACAACCGTATTTTCAACAGCAATGGGCTGGATAGTTTTTATGAAAAATTGTTCAGGCTCCGCCAAACTGGAAAGGGAGTTATTTCTATAGTTCATATCGGCGACTCGCATGTGCAGGGCGATTTTATGACGGCACGTGTGCGGCAGAACTTTCAGCAATATTTCGGGAATGCGGGCCGCGGTCTCGTATTTCCCCACCGCCTGGCAGGCTCCAACCCGCCGGATGATATTCTCACGTCATCGCCGGTGAAATGGCAATTAAACCGCCTCGCACATCCCGAACTTCCATTAACGCCGGGCATCGGCGGATTCGTGATACGCAGCCTGGCCTCCACAGCTTCTTTTACCATTTCGCTTAAGCCGGTCAACGGACAACCGCAGACCTTTACCAAACTCAAAGTATTTGTAGACGATAACAGGAGCAACGGCTGGATACTCGAACCCAATACCGGCGAAGCACCGTACCTGTTGCGCCGCGAAGACGCCGACAGTCTCAGTTATATACCGGTCCAGTTGGGTATTCCTTCATCGTCCATCACGCTGAGTTCGTTGCCTTCCGCTTCTGCCAAAGAGTTTTATGGTGTATCGATGGAAAATGACAGCGCCGGCGTGCTGGTACATACCATCGGTGTCAACGGTGCACGTTATGATCACTATGTGCAATCGTCTTTGTTCTGGCAACAATTGCCCGCCCTCAACGCAGATCTTTACATCATATCGATGGGCACCAATGAAGCGCAGCGTTCGGTATTCAAAGGGGTAGAATTCGAGCAACAGGTAACTGCGATGATCAAACGCATCAAAGAAATTTCTCCCAACGCTGCTATTCTCATCACGACCGCGCCCGATTCTTACAAAGGGAGAGTGGCCAATCCCGTTTTGCGCCAACTCAACCAGGCGCTGGCGTCTTATTGCAATAACCAACAAATAGCACTGTGGGATTTGTTCCGTGTCAGCGGAGGTTCCGGCTCTATGCTGCGCTGGATACAGCGCGGCCTCGTTAACCGCGACCGCGTACATTATACGGTAGAAGGTTACCGCCTTCAGGGCGATTTACTCTGGAATGCGCTTGCTTTGGGCTATAATAGCTGGTGGGAAGGGAAGTTCAAATCGCAATAGCGATTTGAAATGTGTAGATGTGTAGATGTGAAAATGAAATGCAGCAGAGGCGGAAAACTGCATTTCCACATTTACACATTCCGGACCGCAGGTCCGGACATATTTTCACATTCTAAAAAGGGAGATCATCCTCATGATCGCTCGTCAAAGGCGTATCATGGTAGTCGTCTGAGGGACTGGCATCGACAGGTCCGGCGCCACCAGCCTGTTCCACTTTCCAGGCTTTCACATCGGTGTACCAGCGGCCATTGTACTCGCGGCTTTCCACATCGAAAGAGATGGTAAGCGAGTTGCCGACTTTCAATTGATTATCGTTGATCTTGTCGCCCCAGATGGAAACACACACCTTCTTCGGATACTGACCATCGGTTTCAACGATGATATCCTGTTTTTTCCATTCGCCATTCTTTCCCTGACCTTTCTGCAGCGGTAATACCTGCACAAGTTTGGCTGTAAGTTGCATTGACATAGACCGTGTTATTTTGCTGCGAATGTAGGCTATTTCCCGTTTTTCTTAAAACTGCAGATAAATCGGCATCACTGGTTCCGACGATTTCAGTGAACCGTATAACAATACAAACAGGAAGAAGATGATCATGTAACCTATCAGCGGAATACGTCCCACACGGCCGATCAGTTTGTCTGCATAATTATCCGGAATGGCATGAATGAGGTAACCGATCGTCATCATCAGCAACACGGGCCAATAGTTATTGCTGAACGCGCCCCACACCGAAAAATCGAAATTATACCAGATCTGGCGCAACATCACCACTGCGCGGTCGAAGTCAGGTGTACTTTCATCAAAGTCCGCAGACTTGAAGAAGACCCAGCAGAAACAAACAAAATGAAAGGTCAGCAACACGGCGAGTATGCGTGACAGCTTTGTTTCGCGGATGCGGTTAGCCGTCAGCAGCATCCATACTTTATGTACGGCGAGTGCTATGCCATGCAAAGCTCCCCAGATAATAAAATTCCAGTTGGCACCATGCCAGAAGCCGCCGAGCAACATCGTTGTCAGCAGGTTCATATTAGCGGCTACTCCTTTCTTTTTTCGCTCGATAATGGCCGGCAAAAGAAAGATCAGCAGGATACCTGCACTCATCAGCAAGGAACCAAGTACGCCCAACCCAAGCAGGTGAACGCCGGCAAAATAGCTCCCTGCAAAAAATAGCAGTGAGAATATCCAGGTGGTGATCGTAGCACCGCGGTTGCCGCCGATCGGAATATACAGGTAGTCGCGCAGCCAGGATGAGAGGGAAATATGCCAGCGCCTCCAGAACTCCGTGATGCTTTTACTTTGGTAAGGCGAAAGGAAGTTGGTCGGAATATGAAAACCCAGCCAGCGCGCAATACCTATCGCCACATCACTGTAACCACTGAAGTCGCAGTAGATAACAATCGCATAGGCATAAACGGCAAAGAGGTTTTCTATGCCCGTATAACGCCCCGGATCATCAAAGATATAGTTGACAAAATTCAGCGTGATGAAATCCGAGATGACCAGTTTTTTGATAAGGCCGGAAATAATCAGGTAAAATCCTTTGGCAAAATCCGTTTCGGTGATCTCGTACGGTTTGTTGATCTGCGGTACAAAATCATGCGCCCGTACGATCGGTCCCATCATCAGTTTGGGGAAGAACGAAAGGAATAGCAGGTAGTCACTGAACTTGCGCGCCGGCTCAAATTGCCCGCGGTATACGTCTACCGTATAGCTCAGGTTTTCGAATGTGTAAAACGATATGCCGATCGGCAACAGAATATTCAACGGATGAAATCCCGTATTCAGTAAATCATTCGATAGCGAGATAAAGAAGTTGGTATACTTGAAGGTGAACAGCAGTCCGAGGTTGAACACAATGCTGATCACCAGCAGCGTGGTCTTCTTCGTTTTATTTTTCTGCCGCCAGATAGCATTGGATAAAATGAAATCGACGATGGCTGATACAATCACCAGCCCCACAAACCAGCCGCTCGCTTTGTAAAAAAAGTAAAGAGAAAAAGCGCAAAAGATATAACGGCGTACAACATAGTTATGCCGGAACCGGTAATACAACGCCATGAATGTGGCGAAGAAAAAAACAAAGAACCCGTTGTTGAACAACAGCGGATTGGATTCGTCGTAGACGAACTGATGAAGAAAAGCCTCAATATCGAACGATGGCATACTTAACTTTTATTTTGGAGTATCACCTTTTTGCTGACGCCGGCTGTATTTTTCAAACTCACGAAGCAGGTCTTCAAAAAACCAATTGCCGAGTATTTCAGCACCCTGGTGATTAGGGTGTACATAATCTTTGTTTGCCAGGGATGGTTTGCGGTTGGCCCAATCCACAATCGAATTTTTTCCACCCATCGTGCTGTACAGGTTATAGAAATATGAACCCGTTTCATAAGCGGCGGTGGCCTGGATCTTCAGCAAGGTATCGATACCCACGGCTGTAGCATAACCGTCGGGGTAACGGAATGCGCGGTCGGCCGTACCCGTGATGAGGAAATCTGCTTTTGGAAAGCTGCTGCGGAACCGCTCTACTACCGGCATCAGCATACGTGCATACCAGGTAAAGTTTTTATCGTTGGCGCGGAACAATACATTCACACCGTATTGAAAAACGATCAGGTCGTAAGGATTTTCCTGCGCGATTGTCTGCAGGAAATTGCTGTCGAGTGATTTGTATTCGTCACCACGCGAGCCACGGAAGGAAAAATTATCAACGATTATACCGGAAAGTGGTTCAAATGAAACGCCATAGATTGGCAGACGGCTGTCGTCCACGTCCAGCCGCAGTTTGCGGGAAACGTCTGAGGCCAGCACGATGCGGTTGAATGATTTGTCGGCATTGATGCTCACCGGTTGGCCGTTTACACGAATACTCACGGGAGCTTCTGTTTTTCCGCAGAGCAAAATTTTCTCTGTAACGTAAGTGGAGTCGGTAATTGTTTTATCGGTCACGCTTACCCAGTCGCCCGAAGTACTGAAACGGTGGCCGGATAAATAGAGTGTGGATTTGTCGGTGGCATTGCGCAGGTTGTCGTCTTTCCATCCGTTGGAATAATCGTGTTCGATGGTCTGTCGCAGTTTGTGGCCAACAAAATTGATGTTGACAAAACCCACGCCTTGTCCGCCGAAATATTCCTGCAGGCGTTTGCGGAACGTTTGTGTCAGTAAATCGTTTTCGATCATGCTGTCGCCGAAATAGGCGATGCGGATCTTTTGTTGCTGCCCGTTTTTCAAGGCATACAACTTAGCCATCAGGTGTGGCAGCGAAGCCAGGCTGGTATCGGTTTGAAACCCGGTAATGTAATGAGGTGTGTGGTAAAGTAAAAAATCCTGCTGTGGTCTGTCTTCAATGATGATGGGTTGGCTGCCACCTGTTGTATCCGGCCCGGATCCGTCGGCGAGGAAGGTGGAGTCACCTTTCACCACATCGGCAATCAGGTTCACACGGTCAAACGGACGCCAATGCAAACCAAACGCGTAGCTCACAAGGGAAAAAAACAAATAAGCCGAAACGGCATACACCACAAATAGGAAGACGCGGCGGTTGCTATTCATACAAACACGAAGAAACGATTAGTTAGCCAGTTTATTTCTTTGAATAGCAGTGATTATTTTTTTCCGCCATTCTGCGGGACGTTCCGAATAGCCGGTCTTGCTGATGGCATCGACCCATTTCCGGTAATCCTTTTCACCCTTCAATTTAGGATAAAATTTTCTTCGTGCCACCAATTGACAAAATGCAGCATAGGAGGCAGCCACACTGGGGTACTGCTTATAACGCGTGCGGATGCCATGTGTTTTCTGCAGCCGGTTGCTGCCTACGATACCGAAATGATTGTTGAGCAAACGGGCATTGCGCGTAGTGCCGCCACCAGACTCGATGATGGCCACCCCCAGGATCACGGAACTCGGGATGCCGTACACGGCTGACAGGGAATCTGCCAACGGCCGGTATTTAATGACATATGCCTTTTGTGCCTGGGCCGGAACGGCTAGTACCATCAGCGCCAGCAGGCTGAGGAAAATAAAAGTCCTGCGAAAAGGCAGCATTCGTCGTTTTTTACGGGGTATACATGCCATGGATGGCGGTAAACCTACAAGAAAATGCCGATTTTTCATAGTATCCTGATGAATTTAGCATCTGATACGTTGCAATTGCAGGGTATTGCTGCCGCCTCCGCCGGAATGAATTATCTTGCGGGATATTTTTAGCATTTTATAAAGAATATGAACACCCGATTGATCGTAAACCGTGACAGTGAACTGGTGGAAGCCAATGAACTTCCGCAGGTACAGTTTTCGCCTATCGTGAAAGCTTTCGCGCGCTTTTTCTCTTATCTATTCCATCCGGTATTTATACCGTTATATACGATCGCATTCCTTTTGTTCATTCATCCATCGATGTTCACCGGATTTCCGGCGGAAAAAAAGGTGCTGATTTTTATACAGGCTTTTCTTCCGTATTTCTTTTTCCCGGTGGTCATCCTGCTTTTACTAAAAGCGTTGAAATTTCTTGACTCCATTCAACTCCGCACGCAGAAAGACCGCATCATTCCGATCATCGCGTGCATGACTTTGTATTTCTGGATCTGGTATGTATGGAAAAACCTGCCTGAAATTCCCAGGAGTATTGTTGTGCTTGGGCTAGCCATTTTCGTTTCGTCCATTATAGCGCTGATGGCCAACATCCGCATGAAGATCAGCCTGCATGCTATTTCCATCGGCGTAATGCTCGGCTTCCTCGGATTCCTGGCATTGGGATCAGATATCAGCTTTACGGTTTATATGATGGTGGCTTTGCTTATAGGCGGTATTACCTGCACATCACGCCTGATCGTGTCTGATCATACTACGGCTGAAGTATACCTTGGTTTAATTGCGGGTATTGCCTCTGTGGCGATCGCTGTTTTTTTTACGGTGTAAAAAGAATGGCATTATTTTTTTCTCAGCAAAATTTTCTCTTTGGTAAACTGGAATGCCTCATCGATGAACGCGGTGATGTTGGGCCAGTTCTCTACCGGTTCCCATGATTTGGCATACCATTTTTCCGCCGTGATCAGCACCTTATTATTTTCGGTGCGCGCGGTGGTAACAAAACCTCCGGAAACATTTTCAACCTTGCGGTTAAATTTATCCAATCCCTCCGCTGTAAATCCTTCCGGAATTTCCAGTTCAATCTGGTAACTATAACTGCGCGGATAAGGCATGTACACGCTGATCTTACGTTCGCGCTGATCAGGTTTCAGTTCGAGCTGCTCTGTGATGAGCTTACCGGCGTCCACTATATAGTTATTACCGGCTTTTTTCACCCAGCCTTCCATTACAAAATTTTGTTCCATTTCAAATACCGGCTGACCGGGCATTGATCCCAGGGAAACAATTTTGAAATCTTTGAGTTCTTTGGCGGCCGTGCCGTAAGAACTTTCTATTTCGCTTTCAAAAGCTTTTTTCTTTTCGGTACGTGCTTTTTTGATCACGGAGGCTAACTCATCGGCCTGCTTCCTGGATTTTTTATTGCGGTCGTCGTTGATCTCGAGTAAGGTTTTGTTTTCTCCTACCGACCAGCCTGCTTCCATGGCCGCATCTTCAAACAAACCAAGCCAGGCCTGCTGTTCGCGCCGCTGGATGCCTGTTGCTTGCTGGTTGCGGTAGATCAGCATTTGTTCGGGATTTTCAGCGTTGAATTTTACGCGAAGCTTTTCCGCCTTGTTATTGTCTTTATGCGAACTCACCGGCAGCTTGATCACTCTTCCCTTATCGAAATCAATGTTACTGCGCGAAAAATCGAAGTAGATCACTTTGGCCTCTTCGCCCTGGAAGGAAGCAGGAATTTCATTTTCCTGGTAAAGACTGGTGGAATAGGAAAAGAAACGTTCTTTTTTGCTGCCGGCGCGCACCATTACACTGAGGTCTGTCAAATCGAAAAGATTGTCGCGTGATACACTGTTGCGTCCCGCCACGATCACGATATCACTGGGGATTTTATATTCTTTTTCCAGTGTGAAAGCAAACTGCAGGCAGCCAAGGATCTGATGATACAGGCCGTACTCGATATAAGGAGTGGAGAAATCAGATTCCAGGTTGAAACTGGAATAAGAGTCGGTCCATTTGCTGAAACGATGCAGATAAGAAATAAGGGAATCAGTGTTATCGGCTTCTGGATGAGCTTTTTTATATTTTTTATAGGCGTCTCTGAACTGGTCGCGGAATGGAGCAAAGCCGCGCGAGTAATAAGGTGAACCCGCTCTTGTCTGCAAAGTGAAAATGTTGGCAGCAATATCTCCAAACTTCGCCTCGATCAGGTTTTCATATTTCTTCGCCTTCTCAACACTGCCGGGCTTAATGGCCGGCAGGTCTTTACGCACAATGCTACCCGTTGTATATTTTACCCGCACAATAGGGATCTGACGCGGAATGGAATACCATAACATGTCTTTCATCTTCGGAAGATGGCGGGCTTTCAACACCAGCCGGTTAGATTCTTCTTCTGAATCATAGGTTACTTTAAAATCCGGCGCCCCATTGATCGTTTGATATTCTGCAGAGAAACGGCTGTCGAACACAAAGCTTAATTCGTAGTTGATCACCGGGTAGTCTCCTGCGAGTACTTCATTCGATTCATCGGGCATTTGGTTTTGTGCGGCACTGTTGATATCGTAATATTTTACTGAATAAAAATCAAGGATATCACCTACCGAAAGACCCGGGATCGCTATTTTCTTCTTGTTATTTCTTCCTTCCAGCGCTACCGCTTCATCCACATTTATTTTATGAACGCTGCCATCGGGTTTGATCAGGCGGATATTGACAAATGAATAGTTCTTATAATTACCAACAATGGTTTTGTTTTTTTCCTGCAATTCGGTGAACGTGAGTTCGGAGTATTCGTCGAGTGCGGATTTGTCGTTGAGAAGAATTTTTTCCCGGTAAATATTCAGGAAGTTGAACATGGTACGCGCGCTCCGGTTCACGAAAAAGCTGCCTACTTTTTTGGAACTGGTTTCGAGGCTGATCTTTTTTGCAAGGATAACAGCTGATTCATTTTTATAAAAATCCGGAACCGTATTGGAAGCAAAAGCCGTATCCGGCGTACCGAAAATGCGTTGCTCGAGTTCGTCGGCCATCTTTTTGTAATCTTCGTTCTGCGCTGCAACGGACAGAGAGAGAAAGAGGACACAAAGTCCCAGGAAATGTTTCATGCTTGGCTTGGTTTGCTGGTGGGTTTAATTCTTTTCAAAAACAATCTGCTCGCGGTACTTGCCGGCGAGTCCGTTAATAAAGGTGTTCCATTTTTCAAAATCAGCTTTGCGCAACCAGGTTTCCTTGATGCGGATCTCTTTTCGGTAAATAAGTTTACCGGGTTTTTGCTGGTAAGAAATAGAAACGTCGGCATTGGTATGCTGACTGTTCAGGTCATCGGGAACGGTTTTAACGCGATAGCCTGCGGGAATATCCAGTTCTATTTCTGTAATGATATGTTCTTTATAAGGAAGCAGGATATCGTGCTGGCGTTTGGCCGCATCGACGCGAAAGTCGTTCATCTCCTTGCGGAAATCCAGTTCGGCATAAAGCTCTTTGTCGAATGCGGTAATGGCATTGCGGAAATGCAACTGGTATTTGATGTTGAGCAGGGTATCGGGGGTATTGAAAATGGCTGGTTGCAGGTTTTCAATGGCGTAATCCTGGTTGCTTTTGGAAAGATAGGAGATCAGCGATTTCTGCATATTGTCTTTCTTGGTGCGTTCGATGCTGTTGAGCAGGTCTGAACGAGACTCACCTTTGAAAGAAAGTTGTACGTCGCCTTTGAGGTCCAATGCATTTGCGAAATGGAGTTTGGCCATCTCCCGTTGAACGTTTTGTTCGGGCGTAGTAGCGGGGATGGTTTCGAGCAGGTAGTTGTCGCCATTTTCGATAAGTACCTGGCGGCCCTGGATGCGTTCGGCGTATTCGTTCAGGCCGATATTGGTTTCGGTAGCGTCGAGAAAATATTTTTTACCCTTATAAATCCATGCGCAGATCATGTGATTATCGACGGCCATGGAAGGCGTGGAATAATCATAAGCAATATGATTGGTACCGAGCCAGCAAACGCGGGCATCGAGGCCGATGGCTTTTAATAATCCGCGGGTGAGATTGGCCATGCCTTTACAATCGCCGTATTGTTTGCGAAGTACATCGCCGGCTGGGGCGGGGCGGAAACCGGCAATGCCGTCTTCAAAAGCGATGTAGCGGATGTTTTGCTGTACCCAATAAAAAATGGCCTTTACTTTTTCCATATCGGAAGAAAGGCCGGCGGTGAGTTCGGTCGCTTTCTTTTTAAGTAACTCCTGGTCATCCTGCACCTGTCGTACGAGGGAGATATACCATTTATATTGGTCCTGCAAAGTTTTGAAATAAACGAACTGCTTGCTGCCAGGGCTGGCTTCCTGGCAACGCACGAGGATATGCGGGCGGATATAGGAGCTGCCCGGTGCTCTCGACTCGCGCACGGGTTTGGGAATATTGCTGAGTGTATAAGTAATGATGCGTTCATTATTTTCGATGGATTCGGCCTTGCGGATATCAAAGCCTTTGAAATTATACTCAACGAGCTCCACGTTCATCCAGATGGGGATGACAAAGCGAACCATCTTTTTTTCGGTGAGATAAGGTTCGGTGAAATAAACACTGGTGAAATACTGCGGGTCCTGGTGGGTTCTGCGGAGTACGACGCGGCTGGTGCTGTTTCTTTTTTCGAGTGGCAGGGAAAAATAGCAAATGCGGGCGTCTGAGTAGAAAATGCTTTCCACGGAATAATATTCGTAGCGAGGGCGGATATTCTTGGCTTTGCTGCCGTTGACGTATATGGTAACATCGTCGATGGTGGTGGTGGAATCGTACATCTCGCTGAAGGGGATTTCGGTACGCACATCGTTGCAGCGGAAAGTAACGTCATAATCTTCGGCAATCTCAACGCGTTCGCCTTTGGCGGCGGTCTGAAAACGGAAGGTCTGGATCTTGTTTTCGACGACCACGTTGTTGTCGGTATCCTGTGCCTGCAGGTTGGTGGAAAAAAACAGCGAAAGGGCCGCTGAAATCCCAAGGAAAAGGCGTTGCATGCGCTTAGTTTTGGTGGACGGAGTTGGTTCGGGTGCAAATATCCGTCAAATAAAGCAAATGGGCGGGGCGGTGGATGCAGAATGGCGGAAAAAAGAAAAAAAATCCAAAAAAATTAGCGTCGTGTTGCTAAATGATTTAGTTTTGTGTCGTTAGTAAAATTTTTAGGTGGGCGGTAAATAAAGCATATAATTTTGGGACAAACAGCAAAAACTACAGAAATGTCAAGCAATACCAATGCAGAGAAATTAAAGGCGCTCAAGCTTACCATGGACAAGATCGACAAAGATTTTGGTAAGGGCAGTGTAATGATGATGAATGAAAAAGGCGAGGTGACGCAGGAAGTGGTGTCCACCGGTTCTATCGGCCTGGATGTGGCGTTGGGTATTGGTGGTTTACCGCGTGGTCGTGTGGTAGAGATTTACGGGCCGGAATCATCTGGTAAAACCACGGTGGCAACCCATGTTATTGCGGAAGCGCAGAAGAAGGGTGGCATGTGTGCCATCATCGATGCGGAGCACGCTTTTGACAGTTCATACGCCAAGAAGCTGGGTGTGGATGTAGACAATCTGCTGATTTCCCAGCCGGACTATGGTGAACAGGCGTTGGAAATTGCCGACCGTTTGATACTTTCCGGTGCGCTGGATGTGGTAGTGATTGACTCGGTAGCCGCGCTCGTACCAAAAGGTGAACTGGAAGGAGAAATGGGTGATAGCAAGATGGGCCTTCAGGCTCGTCTGATGAGCCAAGCGCTTCGTAAACTGACAGCAACTATTTCGAAGACTAATACTATTTGCATATTCATTAACCAGTTGCGCGAGAAGATCGGTGTAATGTTCGGTAACCCCGAAACCACTACTGGTGGTAATGCGCTGAAATTCTATGCGTCTGTACGTTTGGATATCCGTCGCAGCACACAGATCAAGGATGGTGATGAAGCGATTGGTAACCGCGTAAAAGTGAAAGTGGTAAAAAACAAAGTGGCGCCTCCTTTCCGCGCTGCTGAATTCGACATCATATTCGGCCAGGGTATCTCCAAAACCGGCGAGATCATCGACATGGGTGTAGAACTGGGCATCGTTCAGAAGAGCGGTAGCTGGTTCAGTTACAACAGCGATAAGCTCGGCCAGGGCCGCGATGCGGTTCGTCAGTTACTGCTTGATAATCCCGAGCTTTCCATGGAGATTGAGACCAAGATCCGGGAAAAGATCAAGGAAATGCAGGCATCCTGATAAGCCGGCTGGTGGTAAAGTAGTTCCAAAAACAAAGTAAACAGGTAAAGCAAAGCGTCAGAAAGCTTCATGCGGAGCTATGCGCCTCAGCGCTGAAAATCAGCTCCGGGAAGAGATGTGTCCGGGAGAAATTGATCTGAGGGGACGAAGCTAATTGCCTGAAAAACAAGCATAGTAAGGAAAAATGCCGCAGGGCTTTTTTATAAAGAATGTAATGTTTAAACCTTTTTAGGTTTAGATGGGTTAGTAAGTGTCACCGTTCCGTTTTCACGGAGCGGTTTTTTTTTGCCCTTCGAGGCCCGAAGAATCGGTCTCAGGACCCGAGGGTTCGGGCCGCCCATCGGGGGCCAAAGTATCGGCCTCCGGGGTAAGAAAGGTCAATAAGTCAATGGGTGAATAAGTGAATGATCAAATTTCCGGGCCGCCTTGGTTCTTGAGTACACGAACCAATCACGCAATAGCCGGAATGTTACCGGGAGTTAAAGCGTTGTCAATGGCCGACCCGCCCGATCTGGAAAGCCCGTCCAAACCTTGAAACCTTTGGTTCGTGTATACACGAACCAATCAAGCAACAGCCGGAAGGGGGGGGCGCAGTCGGAGGCGGCACGTAAAACTTACTACTTGAAACTTATTACTACACTTTTTACGATATTTTGACTTTTAGTTTGAACTTGTGGTGAATCCTTTGCGTCATAACAATTCAAAAGTCAAAAGTCAAAACACAGCAGGACGCTTAAAACGGATCACAGAAAAACGAATACTCAAGACCAATCGCAACTTCTTAACATACATCAACCCGCTCAATGTTTAAACATTATATTTTTGGTTTAATAAATTGATATGACCGCACAAGCTTCACCCTCAAAAGTCAGTCGCGCACTGCACCTCGTATTCGGCACCTTACTCATAGGTGTTTTTTTTCTGAGCTGGGTGTCCTGGGACGGCCATAAAATCAATGGCGCCGATTTTCCCGGTGGCCGTTTTTTTGAAGTGTCTTCCGCAAGATTCGGTCTCAGCAACCCATTCCCGCAGTTTGCATGGGTGAACTATCTCTTCTGGTTTGCTCCGGCAGCCGCATTGATCGCTTTGGCACAGTCGGTATTCGGGCGCAAGCGCTGGTTTTTCTCGTGCCTTGCCGGTGTATTGACGTTGAGTCTTGCCACGGTGTTTTTTCTTTTCACCCGCACATTGAACATGCTCGGTGCGGTTGAAGATGTATGGACCGCCATCCAGCCAGCCTGGTGGGTTGCCATGGCAACAGGTGTAGGTATCATTATGAGTTCCGGATCTTTTCCGCTTCCGGGTCGTATCATCATCGTCCTGCTGGGGCCGCTGGTCACCTGGGCCGGGTTCATCCTGATCAGCAGCTATATCGAAAACAAAACCTATGAAAAAACCGACGATATCAAGCCCGCTTATACTGTCAGCGCACAGGCACTGCTAAAAGAATTCGAAACCGGTGACAGCACCGCCAATAAAAAATACCTCAACCAGATCGTGCTGGTTAACGGTCGCATAGCTGAAATCGAGAAATCCGCCGATTCAACATTGAATGTCAAATTCGCTGACGAAAACGGATCCTATATCATTTTTCCGTTCGACAAAGCCTCTTTCAGCCGTGTGAAAGACCTCAAAGAAGGGGATAGCATCGGCGTGAAAGGCGCCTGCAGCGGAGATGTGTACAGCGAGATCCTCGAAACAAGGATCATCAACTTCGAACGTTGCGTTCTCAATCAACCCTGAATAAATAAAACTTAACTAAACAAACAACAAACAAAAATGAAAAGAATCATTCTTGCCCTGGCTCTCGTGGCCCTGACCGGCAGCGTTTTCGCTCAAAAAAAGACCACGTCTTCCGCAACAGTTAGCTTCGATGCTACTACGCCTAAAGACGCATTCCCCAAAGCTGAAAACAAAACAGCTATCGCTTCTCTGAACACCAAGACTTCTGCCGTTGCATTTGAAGTACCGGTGAAAAATTTTGTGTTCCCCAACGCAACGATCCAGGAACATTTCAACGGAGAGAGATGGCTGAATTCCGATAAATACAAAACCTTCACTTTCGCCGGTAAAATCGTTGATCCTTCTAAAGTGAACTTCGGTAAAGATGGTTCTTATACTGCCGACGTTGCCGGTAAACTGACCGTAAAAGACAAAACAAACGACGTTACTGTGCCTGTTACATTCGTGGTAAAAGGTGCAAGCGTTACGGCTTCTTCTTCTTTCGATCTTACACTGGCCGATTACGGTGTAATGGCTGACGGCGAGAAGATCAGCAAAACACCTAAAGTGAACGTTAGCGCTGATTTTAAGTAAAAACGTGAATGGTGAATCGTCAATCGTGAATAGAAAGCAATACATATTGACGATTGACCATTGACGAGGCAAAACTTTTGAATTAAAAAAAGCTCCCGCATGCGGGAGCTTTTTTATCTTTAGGTTATGAGCACTAGAGTCTTAGGCAGCCGCAAACATATCGCACTGGTAGCGCACGACCATCGCAAAGACGAATTGATCCGCTGGTCCATCCGCAACCGCGAGGCACTTACACGCCACGCTTTGTATGCCACCGGCACCACCGGCTCCATGGTAGAAGGTGCCATTGATGTAACCGTGACCAAGTTTCTCAGCGGCCCGCTCGGCGGCGATCAGCAGATCGGTGCCAGCATCGCCGAAGGAAAAATAGATGTACTCATCTTTTTCTGGGATCCAATGGAAGCACAACCGCACGACCCCGACGTGAAAGCATTGCTGCGGGTAGCCGCCACCTGGAACATCCCCACGGCCTGCAACGAAGCCACCGCCGACTTCCTGCTCACCAGCCCGCTGATGACCGAAGATTATGAACCTTTACTTCCCGATTTTTCCGCCTATCTGAACCGGAAAATTACTTCCTGAGTTCTGTGTTTTTTAACGGTTAAAGAAGGCAAAACTGTGGTAAATTGCAGTATGGCTTTCCAGTTACACAGTCCCTATACTCCGGCCGGAGATCAACCTGAAGCAATACGTCAACTTACTGAAGGAATACAAAGCGGTGAAAGGTTTCAGACCCTGCTCGGTGTAACCGGATCAGGCAAGACCTACACCATGGCCAATGTAATCCAGCAGGTGCAACGCCCTACGCTGGTATTGACGCATAACAAAACACTCGTAGCACAACTCTACGGTGAGTTCCGTCAGTTCTTCCCCGAAAATGCGGTAGAGTATTTCGTTTCTTATTACGATTACTATCAGCCCGAGGCATACATGCCGGTAAGCGATGTATACATTGAAAAAGATCTCAGCATCAATGACGAACTGGATAAACTCCGCCTGCGCGCCACTTCGAGTTTACTCAGCGGCCGCCGCGATATCATTGTGGTGGCATCCGTAAGTTGTATTTACGGTATGGGTAATCCTACCGATTACGAAAACGGCATCATCCGCGTCAACAAAGGACAATCTATTTCACGGCAGGCTTTTCTCCATAATCTTGTCAACTCACTTTATACGCGTACTACACTCGAGTTCAACCGCGGCACCTTCCGCGTAAAAGGAGACACCGTTGATATCAATCTTCCCTATGTCGACTATGGCTATCGCATTACTTTTTTCGGTGATGAAATTGAAGAGATAGAAAGTATCGAAAAGGTAACCGGCAAACGCATTGGTGTAATGGAAAACGCGGCCATCTTTCCTGCCAATCTTTATGTAGCACCCAAAGACATTATGCAGCAGGTGCTTTATGAAATACAGGATGAAATGGCAGCGCAGGTGGAATATTATAAAGCTTCCGGCAAACTTATCGAAGCGCAGCGCCTGAAAGAACGTGTGGAGTACGACCTGGAAATGATCCGCGAGCTGGGGTATTGCAACGGTATCGAAAACTATTCACGCTTTTTCGACCGCCGCCTGCCAGGAACGCGCCCGTTCTGCCTGCTGGATTATTTTCCCAAAGACTTCCTGATGGTGATCGACGAAAGCCACCAGACTATCCCGCAGGTAAGCGGTATGTATGGCGGCGACAGAAGCCGCAAACTCATCCTGGTTGATTACGGATTCCGGCTGCCTTCGGCGCTCGATAACCGGCCGCTGAATTTTCATGAATTTGAGTCGCTGCTGAACCAGGTTGTATTTGTATCCGCCACGCCCGATGACTATGAATTACAAAAGACAGACGGCGTGGTAGTGGAGCAGGTAGTAAGGCCAACCGGTCTGCTTGACCCACCCATTGAAATAAGACCATCTGTTAACCAGATCGATGATCTGCTCGACGAGATTGATAAAACAGTGAAGAAAGGTGACCGCGTGCTGGTGACCACGCTCACCAAACGCATGGCGGAGGAAATGGATAAATACCTGCACCGTATCAATATCAAATCCAAATATATCCACAGCGAAGTAGATACATTGGAGCGCGTGGAGATCCTGCGCCAGTTGCGGCTGGGCGATATCGACGTACTTGTTGGTGTAAACCTGCTGCGGGAAGGCCTTGACCTCCCGGAAGTATCGCTGGTGGCTATCCTGGACGCCGACAAGGAAGGTTTCCTGCGGAATGAGAAATCACTTACACAGACCGCAGGCCGCGCCGCGCGTAACGTAGACGGACGTGTAATCTTTTACGCCGATAAGATGACCGACAGCATGCAGAAGACCATTGATGAAACACTGCGCCGCCGCGAGAAACAGATGGCTTATAATATCGAACATAACATTACCCCCCAAACCGTCAAGAAAAGCAAGGAGCAGGTGTTTGCCCAAACCTCCGTGCTCGATATCAAAGGATTCGACCCGGCCAATCCTTACGCTATCGCCGATAGCCAGGATATGATCAGCCATGCAGCCGATGAACAACCCGTTTACAAAACCATTCCGCAGGTGGAAAAAGCCATTGGCAAAATGCGCAAAGACATGGAGAAAGCCGCGCGGGACCTGGATTTCATGGAAGCGGCCCGCCTGCGCGATGAGATGTTTGCCCTGCAAAAACAATTGGAAGGCATGAAAGTGTAATCGTAATACTACGAAACACCCTTTTGTATTTTCCCTCAATTTTCACAAATTCCACCCGCCGGAACTTGCGAACCATTATGTGCCGCTCTATCTTGCACATGAAAACCACGAGAATCCAATATTTTTTAAAACCAAAAAATCCAATAGATATGAAACGTCGTGTTCAGAAAATCCTGAATTTTTCTGCATTCAACCTTCTTTTCTTCGCTCTCTACCTGAACTTCATTCACAAAGATCAAAGCGCTTCCATTGTGCCTGTTGTTGACAATCAGCACAAATCAGCCAGCGTTACAGGTACTGTAGTAGTAGAACACCCCGAAGCATATTTGCAACAAAAGACCGCCGGCCAGCCACTGGCAGCAGGTCAGCTTGCACAGCAGTAAGGATAAAATTTTTTAGCCTCGGCTCTGGTGAAGTTTTTACTTCGCCCTTGCATGATCTTTTTCAAACAAAGCAGAGTTTAGACACGCCCAGCTAATTTTTTAGCAGGGCTTTTTTTTGTCCGGTCGGTTTGTTGACCCGGCTGGTCGCCGGCGGCTGGTGGAAAGCGCGAAACGGATTACCTTAGCGGCATGGACAAAAGACTCTTTCTGCTCGACGCCTATGCATTGATTTTCCGGGCTTATTATGCACTGATCCGCAGCCCGCGGCTGACCAGCAAAGGCAAAAACACCAATGCCCAGTTTGGTTTCACCAATGCCCTGACCGAGCTCATCAATAAACAAAAGCCTACACACATGGCCGTATGTTTCGATACGGCCGCGCCCACAGAGCGCCACACCGATTTTGCTGATTATAAAGCCAATCGCCAGGAAACGCCTGAAGATATTTCCCTGGCTGTACCCGATATCATCCGCATCATCGAGGGATTCAATATCCCGGTTATTGCCATCGACGGTTACGAAGCCGATGACGTGATCGGCGCATTGAGCAAACAGGCCGAAGCGGCTGGTTACGAAGTATTCATGGTTACGCCCGACAAGGATTATGGTCAACTCGTGAGTGAAAAGATCAAGATCTACAAACCCGGTTACCAGGGCGGCGAGGTGGAAATCATGGGACCTGCCGAAGTCTGCGCCAAATGGGGGATCAAAGAAGTATCACAGGTGATCGATGTGCTCGGCCTCATGGGAGATGCCGTTGATAATATTCCGGGTATTAAAGGCATTGGTGAAAAAACCGCCGCCAAACTGCTAGCAGAATACGACACACTCGAAAATATCCTGGACAATGCCGATAAGATCAAAGGATCGATGGGCGAGAAGATAAGAGCGGGCCGTGAGAGCGCCATTCTTTCCAAAAAACTGGCCACCATCATTACCAATGTTCCGGTTATTTTTCATGAAGAAGATTTTTGCCTGAAAGAATGGGACAAACCGGCGCTCAGCGAAGTGTTCGCCGAACTGGAATTTAAAACACTCACCAAGCGATTACTCGGCGAAGAATTGCCTTCCTCGGGCACCGAAGAAACAACAGCGAAAGCGGCCGCGGCACCACAAGCTGTGCAAACCGACCTTTTTGGTAATGTGATCGCTGCGCCGGAACCCGCTCCAAAAAAATCAACCGAGGAAGTACCCGGCATCGCACAACTCATCGAAGGCGGTGGAAATAATATCCATAATACACCGCACCATTACGAAGCAGTTACCACGCCGGAAGAGATACAACACCTCATCAGCAAATTATCCGATCACAAGGAGATCTGTTTTGATACGGAAACAACGGGCATCGACGCCAACGAAGCCGAACTGGTCGGACTTAGCTTTTCTGTTGTACCCGGTGAAGCGTTCTATATTCCGTGTCCTCCCGACAAGGAGCAAACACTGGCCGTGCTCGCACATTTCCTGCCCTTATTCGGTAATCCGGATATCACCTGGATCGGACAAAACATTAAATACGACCTGCTGATCCTGAAATGGTACGGTGTTGAAATCAAAGGCCAGTTTTTTGACACGATGCTGGCGCATTACGTGATAGAACCCGACGGCAAACGCAGCATGGATGAGTTGAGCGCAAAATATCTTGGCTACGAACCGGTGTCCATCGAGGAACTCATTGGTAAAAAAGGAAAAGGCCAGGGGACGATGCGTGACGTGGAACTGGAAAAAATCAAAGACTACGCCGCAGAAGACGCCGACATCACCTTGCAGTTAAAACAGGTATTTGCTCCGCAGATCAAAGAAAAAGAAGTGGAGCGTTTGTTCAATGAAGTGGAGAATCCGCTGGTGCCCGTGCTCACCGATATGGAATTTGAAGGCGTGAAAATAGACATACCATTTCTTCATGAATACTCCCGCGAACTCGAAAAAGATGCAAAGACCGCAGAAGAACGGGTATATCAGCAGGCCGGTGTAAGATTCAATCTTGCTTCACCCAAACAATTGGGCGAAGTGCTGTTTGAAAAACTGCAACTCGATCCGAAAGCCAAAAAAACCAAGACCGGTCAATATGCAACAGGCGAAGATGTGCTGGCTAAATTGGAAAATAAAAGTCCGATCGTTGCCGACATCCTCACCTTCCGCGAACTGACCAAACTCAAATCAACGTATGTAGATGCGTTGCCGGTGCTCATTAACAGCAAAACCGGGCGCGTGCATACAACTTACGGGCAAGCGGTGGCAGTTACCGGCCGTCTGGCAAGCAACAATCCCAACCTGCAGAATATTCCCGTGCGTACGGACAGGGGCAAGGAAATACGCAAAGCCTTTATTCCGCGCGATGAAGAACATGTGTTGTTATCTGCCGACTATTCGCAGATCGAATTGCGGATTGTGGCGGCCATCAGCGGCGACCCTGCCATGTGTGAGGCCTTTCAAAAAGGAACAGATATTCATACGGCAACGGCTGCGAAAGTTTACAATATCGCAGAAGAAGAAGTAACCAAAGAGATGCGTTACAAAGCGAAAAGTGTAAACTTCGGCATCATCTACGGTCAGGGAGCGTTTGGCCTTGCCGATAACCTCGGCATCTCGCGCACGGAAGCCAAAGAGATCATCGATAACTATAAAAAACAATTTGCCGGTATTCAGCAATACATGGACAATACCATCAATTTTGCGCGTGAACATGGTTATGTACAAACATTGATGGGACGTAAACGCTGGCTGCGCGATATTGGTTCTTCCAACTTCACGGTGCGTGGTTTTGCCGAGCGAAATGCCATTAACTCACCCATACAAGGCACGGCTGCTGACATGATCAAGATGGCGATGATCAAAGTGCACAGGATGATGAAGGACGAAGGTTTCAAAAGCCGGATGATTTTGCAGGTGCATGACGAATTGATTTTTGATGTGTACCGCGAAGAACTCGACCGGTTGAAACCACTTATTATAGATGCCATGCAATCTGCCATGATATTACCCAATGATGTACCGGTGATAGCCGAAGCCGGAACAGGCAATAACTGGCTGGAAGCACATTAAACAGCCGTTGTAGGTAATAGGTTATAGGTATTAAGTATAAACAGCCATAATCTCGCCCTCAGGTTCTCGAAGTGCGTATGGCTGTTTTATTGACGATTCACCATTCACTATTCACTCATGAAAAAACACGCTATATATTATTGCTACGATGCTTATTGCGGTTGGTGCTATGGCTTCAGCCCGGTGATGAAAAAAATTGCCGAAGAATACGCGGACACCTGTCACATAGAAGTATTATCGGGAGGAATGATCACCGGAGAATACGTAAAGCCGGTGAGTGCACTGGCCGGCATTGTGAAAGCACATTATCCCATGGTGGAAGAAACGACGGGCATCAAGTTCGGGCAGGATTTTCTCTGGCACATGGAAAATCCGGATAAGAGCGATTGGTTTCCCAATTCGCTGAAGCCGGCGATTGCCATGGTTATTTTCAAGGAAATTTATCCGGAGCGACAGGTGGAGTTTGCTTCGGATCTGCAATATGCGCTCAACTTCGAAGGCCGCGACCTGGATGATGATGAAGCTTATCGTCACCTGCTGGAGAAATATGCCATAGAAGCAGAGATCTTTTATTCACGTCTTCACTTCGAAGCTTATCGCGAGAAGGCCGAAGAAGAATTTGAGCTCTGCCGTCATTTGAAAGTAACAGGTTTCCCTGCCGTATTTATTCAGGCTTCGGATGCCAGGCTTTACCTGCTGGCGAGGGGTTACACCAGTCATGAAACCCTGAAAGCCAGGCTGGACGACGCTTTGAAGCAACTGAACGAAGGTTGAGCAAACCTGTCTTCGTCTCCCTAATTTCCTGTTTGGTCAGCTTATTTTAGGCATTCTGAAGGGGTAACGGTACCTTATCGTTTCAAAAACCATTGTTTATGAAACGTATATTGTTTGCCTGCATGGCCACGGCCATGATTGCTACTGCCTGTAACAACGAAACCAAGAACACCGACGTTACAAAAGATTCCAATGCCACTGTGGAAAAAGACAAACCTGCCGACACGAAAGATCAATCTTACACAGTGCCGGATTCCGCAACCATGATGAAAAACTGGGAAGCCTATGCTACTCCTTCCGATGTACACAAGATGATGGCCAGCTGGGATGGTAACTGGACTGGCGAAAACACCATGTGGCATGCGCCCGGTGCTCCTCCGCAAACCAGTAAAAGCACTGCCGTTAACAAAATGCTGATGGGTGGCCGCTACCAGGAGTCGATTCACAAAGGTGATATGATGGGGATGCCGTTCGAAGGCCGCAGCACTTTGGCTTATGATAACGCCCGCAAAGAATTTATCAGCACCTGGGTCGACAACATGGGCACAGGTGTAATGGTTATGAGAGGAAAATGGGACGACGCATCCAAAAGCATGAACCTCAGCGGAACATGTGTAGATCCAAGCGCAGGTAACGGTCGTGAAATGACGGTGAGAGAAGTATTCAAGATCGTGGACGATAATCACCAGGTGATGGAAATGTACGGTCCCGCCCCGGATGGTAAAGAGTTCAAAATGATGGAGATCAAATTCACGCGCAACAAATAACAACTGATGTCTGGCGTCCCGCCCTGTAGCAGGACGCCGGACTAATCAGGAATTTGCTACGCCTTTCAGGTTCAGGTTGCGGTTGCGCAGGTCCACACCTCCTTCAAGGATAGATTTCATATCGGTCATGTGAAATGTCCATCCGTTCTTGCATCCCATGTGGTAATATACTTTGCCGCTTTCGTCGGTCGGGATGTTCTCCTGTACAAGTTCTACAATGTGCTCACCCTCTTCTTCATAAAGTCTGACGGTGCAATTGCCGGCTTTGCCGAAACTGAAACGGAATAGATCTTTTCCATTCGTTTCCAGTATCGTTCCGTGCTCGGTGTCTTCATCGGAATAGCCATGCCAGCGCCACTTGTAGGAGTCGCCAACGGACACAGGTTCATCATCGTTGAGCAATGTACCATCGGGATGACGGTATTCACAAGCGCGCAGAAACCAGCGTTCCATGCCACTGCGGGTACACCAGCAACGGTACAGTGTTTCCATGTCGGCCTTTACAGGAATTTTTACGCGAAAACGGCTCCAATCGAAATCCATAGTAATTCAAAATTCAAAATTAAAAAAAAGGGAAAGTATAGTCTTAAGCCCTTGCGTCTTTGCTCCTTAAGCGCCTTTGCGTGAAAAGATGCACCCGTCTCTCGCAAAGACGCAAAGAAAATAAGCCGCTAAGTTTTTACCCTATCCCTTACACCTTATACCTTAAACCTATAACTTAAAACCTACAACTTACCTTTACTTCACACTCAGTATGGAAAAATGGACGATCAATACCTTTTCATCCGCGACGAAGCCGCGGCCGGTTACGCCGGTTAATGACAGATGGTTTCGCTTCATCGTCATACCCATACTCGGCGTTTGTATTCCCGTTGTCTCCGGCATGATAAGAGATGTGGATCTTTCCGTCAAAGTCAACCGGCTGAGTTTTGTTTACACGACAATGATCGCATTCGTGGTCTGGCAAGGCAACCGTTACCTGCATTTCTCTTTAAGAAGCTATTTCGACTGGTACCGCAAGCCTGTACACAAGATCGTTGCCATGTTGCTCACGATCTGTTTTTATACCATTCCTCTAAGCATATTGATGTTGCTGGGCTGGTATCAATTATTTGTTCCCGGACCTCCGGACAGGCAGACCATTATCCTGACTACACTGGTCATTCTGGTATGTGTTATTTTTATCGCACACGTATATGAAACCGTATTTCTTGTAAAGGCGTCGGAGAATGAAATGCTGCGCAATGAACAACTCGAACGGGCCAAAGCAGAAGCGGAACTCGAGGCATTGAAAAACCAGATCGATCCGCATTTTATTTTTAATTCATTGAACACCTTGTCGCATCTCATAGAAGAAAAACCTTCTCGGGCACGGCAGTTCAATGATGATCTCGCCGGCGTTTACCGTTATCTTTTACAAACGAAAGGCCGTGAACTGGTTTTGCTGCGCGAAGAAGTACAGTTTCTGCAGAATTATTTTTCCTTACTCAAAATCCGCTTTGAAGAAGGACTGCAACTTAATTCTTCCGTACCGTGCAACATTTTGGATGAACACCTTGTCCCACCGATATCGTTGCAGTTGCTCGTGGAAAATGCGGTAAAGCATAATCGTTTTTCCGAAAGCCATCCACTGACAATTATCATGAGTGTACGCGATCACACCCTTTGGGTGTATAATCCGATCCATCGAAAAGAATCCGCTGCCACCGGATCTTATATCGGTCTCAATAACCTGCGCGATCGTTACAGGCTAACCACCGGTATGGAGATCATCGTCCATGAAACCGAAGAGAGTTTTGAAGTAGGACTCCCCTTATTAAAGATCGGTTAAACAAAAACTATGAGGATTTTAATTGTTGAAGATGAAAAGCCGGCAGCACAAAAACTGGAAAAAGCTGTGCGGTTGGCAAAGCCCGATGCAGAAGTAGTGGGCATAACAGACAGCATCAGCGAAACGGTTGACTGGCTGCGGCAATACCCCGTGCCTGATCTGTTGCTGATGGATATACAACTGTCCGACGGATTATCGTTCCGTATTTTCGAAGAAATAAATCCGGGTTGTCCCGCGATCTTCATTACTGCGTATGATAATTACTGGCAGCAGGCCTTTGAACAAAACGGCATCGACTATTTACTAAAACCCGTAAGCCAGGAAAAGCTGGTCGCTTCGCTGCGTAAGTATGAATTGCTGCGCAAATTCTTTTCCAACCATCTCGATGCACTGCAACGCTGGCAGCAGACAGAATCCGCGGGCGCACATAAAAAAAGGTTCCTGGTAAAACGCGGGGCCGATTATGTGAGTATCCGTACGGAAGACATTGCCTATTTTTATGCTACACATAAAGTAGTCTGCCTGGTTGAATCCAAAGGATCCAAGTTTATACTGGATCAATCGCTGACAGATATAGAGCGTCAACTGGATCCGGAATTGTTTTACCGGGTAAATAGAAAATACCTGGTGAACATGTCGGCGATCCAGCGCATTAAAACCTACCCGAAAAGCAAGCTGTTGCTGGAATTGCAACCGGCGGTAGGGGAGGAAGTAGTGATCTCACAGGAAAACGTGACGGCATTCAAGGAATGGATGGGGCAATAAAAAGCCCGGCACTAGAAAATGCCAGGCGACATGCACATTAAACTACGAAAAAAGTTAACCGTCTCTGCGGCGTTCGTTGCCACCAGGTCCACCCGGACGGCGCTGACGGAGTGAGGGTTCAATCTCGTCTTTAAATTTCTTGAATTGGTCCTCTGTGAGCACAGCTTTCAGTTCTTTGTCGCGTGCTTCTGTCAGCGGTTCCATTTTTTTGCGGAGGGCATCCATGTCTGGGCGCTGGCCTTCGCCGCGGGATTCAGCCATGATTTTATCCTGCTCCGTATAATAGGTTTTGAAAGCAGCGTCAACTTTCGTAAGCACTTCCGCGCTTGGTTTGAAAGCCGAATCTATTTTCTGATGAACGGTTTGTACGCGTTCTTCAACAGTGCGGCGTTGAAATCCGCCCTGAGCATTTGCCACAACTGCCAGCACCAGGCTGAAACAGGCGGCTAAGATTGATTTTTTAAGCATAGCGGTAAAATGTGAGGTATTGATATGGTGTGTCAACTGTTACTTATTTATGTGCCGTACTATCTGCGCCCTGCGATCCGTTTTGCGGACGCCCTTTGCGATTGATGATTTTCTTCAGCAGCGAATCATACCGCGGCAATTGTTCCGGTGTACAAAGTCCACGCACTTCTTTGAAATGACGGAAGCCTTGTATCTCCAGCGCTTTCTGCCGCTCCGAAATATTTTCTGCACGTTGTTGCAACAGCGCTTCGTCAACTGTTGGCTGCTTCACCAACTCGTAAAGACTGTCTTTGGATTTTTGCATGGCGTCAAACAACGGCTTTGCAATTTTCCAATGGGCAGCTTTCATGTCTTTGTACTGCGCTATCTGTTGCTCGGAAAAACCAACCTCTTTCTGGAGTTGGGTAGCTATGCCATTTCTTCCACCGGGTTGGCCCTGTGGTGGTGGCGGTGCGGCTTCTTTTCCGTTTTTATTACAATCCGGCTGACGGAGAAAATAAACAACCACTGCAATATTCGTCAGCAGCAAAAATGCAATGATGAACAGCAAAGTCCTGTTTTTCGAAGCATTATTCATTACGGTTCAGCATTTACATAGTCATAAGATGTGGTGGCAGCAAGCAGGCTGGTTTCATCGTAGGAGTTATTATCCTGCGGTGAGGTGATCGCAACGCGTGAAGACTCCACCGATTTTTCTTTATTCAAAACAATCACTGCATTAAAGATCAGCACCAGTATCAGCGTGGATACGGTAACCACGGGACGGGCCACAAATGAACCCAACTGCTCCCAGATCGTGCGTCCTTCTTTTTGCAGACGGGCTTTCACCCGGGTGTAAAGAAAGGGAGCCGGCGTGGCGCGGCGGATACCATCAAGGCTGTCCATGATCTCTTCTGTGTCTCTATGCTTTTGCTCACTCATGACTATAATTTTAGACGTTATTTGTCACATAAACCTTTGTGTCACTTCATTATTTTTCTTCTTCCAGGTGTTTGCGAAGATTGCTCTTGGCGCGGTGCAGCAGGGATTCCACCGATGATACCGATGTTTCCATTACATCGCTTACTTCCTGATAACTAAGCCCTTCTACTTTGTTCAGCACAAATGCGATCCGCTGATTTTCGGGCAGCAGATTGATGGCATGAAACAGGGCGGCGGCTTTTTCTTTTTTGTCCAGCGCTACGCCCGGGTGGTTGAAATCGGGCGGATGGATCACTACTTCATTGTCTTCACCGAAAAGGCTTCTGATAAATCCGAAACGTTTCTTTCGTTTTTTCTTTCGCTCGTGATCCAGGGATTTGGTTACCGCTATGCGGTAAAGCCAGGTGGAAAATTTGGCATCTCCCTTAAACGAATGGATGGACTGGTACACTTGTACAAATACATCCTGGGTGATGTCTTCGGCATCTTCCGCCTGCTGCACAATACCCAGCACTGTATTGTAGACCATATTCTGCCAGGTATCAACGATGATCCGGAAGGCTGACTCATCACCTTCTTTCAATCGCTCCACCAGTAGCCTTTCATCCAACGTGCATGTTTTAGGAGAACGATATTACACTTTTTTCTGTTCCGTAGCTCGTAGTACTATCAGAACATCATCGGCGGAGGACCATCACCTCTCGGGCGCTCACCGCCACCGCGTCCCTGACTTGCCGCACGGCCTTTGCCAAAATTGCGCAGGCTGTAGGTAAACGTCAGCATGAAATATTGCTGCAACACATTGCTCTGCGAATCGATGATCTCATTGTTGGAACCCACTTCACGATAAATACTCTGGTTCTGCTTCAGCAAATCGAACACAGACAATTTCAGCTCTGCTGCGCGGCTCTTCAGGAATTTTTTACCAACAGCCGCATTCCACAACCAATAGCTCTGGTTGAATCCGTCGGACAAACCGGAGTAAGATTGATTGCTCACATCATTCTGAACAAACCATCCGCTCTTCGATAACAGGTTCAACTGGATGCCGGCCGCCTGGTTTAGGAAGCTGGTATTGCTGCTGGTAACCGTATTGCTGTGAACGGTATTGTAGTTGGCATTGTACGAAAGATTGAAATCAATGTATTCACTGATGTTACTCGCCAATACGATGCCGCCGCTATAGGTATAATTGTTAGTGATGTTCTCTACATTATTCAGCAAACCAGGCAGACGTGAATAACTAAAGCCTGCATTCAGGTTCAGGTTCGTCTTGATTACTTTAATCGGCTGACTGAATGTAAAGAAGGTACGCAGGCTTTTGTATCCATCCAGGTTTACCGGTTTGGTGAGCTGTGCGTTGGCTGCCAGCACACTTCCGGCCTGGATCACAGAGTCCTGGCGCGCGATAAACGTGGCGTTGCTGATATAGTTTTGCTGCGCCTGCAGGAATATGTTGGCAAAGAAACTTTGTCCTTTCTGCGTATTGGTGAAAATGTAGCGCGCAGTTACAAAGTGATTATAAGATTGTTTCAGGTTGGGGTTACCCACACTTTTACGCAATTCATTGCTGTTGTTTACTACATCCTGCAACTGCGAGATGCTCGGGAAGTTGGTACTTGCACGATAGAATAGGTTGATATTGCTGCGCTGTCCGATCTTTTTGCGCCAGCGGAGATTCGGCAATACATTGGTGAATGATTGATTCACATTTGTCACGGTCGGGAATGTGCGGTCGCTCTGCAATACCGAGTGCTGCAGGTTTACACCAACAGAAAACTGGTTGTCGCGGCTATTGCCAAGGCGATAGGTCAATCCTCCGTTTTGCGTGGTAACCGTGTTGTCGAATTTATTGGAAAGTGTAGGAATGAATTCTGTGTATTTGCCTCCCAGTTCATCAAAACCAAAAGTCTGCTGATCGGCTTTGTTTTTCGTGTAAGAAGGTTCGTAGCTGATCTGCAACTGGCTGTTCTGTCCGAGCGGTTCCATGTAAGAAATATTACCGGACAAGGTATAACCGCTGGTAGGATTATCGGTGAACTGGTTCTGCAGGGAGTCGCGGATGCCACCGGTTTCAAAGAAACGGTAATTGGCATTGCTGTAAGTTTCGCCGTTGTTTTTATTCAATGTTGTATTGAAACCAACGAAGAGCACGCGGCCGCGTTTGGCAAAAGAGTGGCGGTAGAAAATACTGTTGCGCAGGTTGTAGCCGCTGCGCAGTACGTTTCTGTCGCTCGTTGAGGTGTTGGCCGTATCGTTGGGCAGGTAAAGTGTATTTTCAAAAGCGCTGGTGATGGATCTGTTCTTTTGAAAGTTCAGGCTTGGAATAATTGTGATCGAATTGTTGGAGTCGATATTGTATTGCAGGCGCATGTTGATGCGGTGATTGTCGTTCTGGCTTTCCGCGCGGTTGAACTGGTTGTTCTCGCGGGTGCTGTCTGCATTCAGCGGAGTGGTGGTACGGGTAATATTGTCGTTGATGTTGCGGCTCTGGTTAAAGAAATAGCTGGCCTGCACATCCACCTTTTTGCCCCACTTGTCGGTGAAGTTGATACCGGCTGCGTTGGTGCGGCTGATACCCGCCTGCTGGCCTACCTGGAAGTTATCGCCTCCAAATCCGCCGCCGCCTCCACGGTTGCCGCCACCTCCGCGGTTACCACCGCCGCCACGGCCGCCGCCTCCACGGTTATTGCCCCCGCTGCTGGTCAGGCCAAGGAGATCCTGCGCACCGAAGTTTTGCTGGTTGATATTATTGAAATTGCCTACAAAAGAAATACGGCGGTCGCCATTGAAAAGGCTCATATTACCACCAGCCTGGTAGCGGCTATCGGTACCATAGCCGGCGAATACGCGGCCGAACTGCCCGTTCTTGATGCCGGATTTGGTAACGATATTGATCGCTTTAACGGAATTGCCATCGTCGAAGCCTGTTTGCTGCGCCTGATCGCTGAGCCGGTCAAACACCTGGATCTTATCTACTACTTCGGAAGGAAGGTTGCGGAGCGCTGCGGAAGCGTCATCGCCAAAGAAATCCTTGCCGTCGATGGTTACTTTTCGTACCTGTTCGCCCTGTGCGGTCACTGTTCCGTCTCTGTCTACAGTGATGCCGGGCATTTTTTTAATAAGGTCTTCTGTGGTAGCATCGGGGTTCACTTTGAACTGGCCGGCGCTGAATTGGGTGGTATCTCCTTTCTGTACGGTAGCCGCTGCGGTGGAGGTTACGGTCACTCCGCCGAGCTGAACAGACGATTTGGGGATAAAAAGAGTGCCGAGCTGCAGGTTGGTAACCGAGTCATTTAACGGTACAATCTGGCGGTAACGCTCATAACCGATGGCGCTTACTTCGAGGTAAAAGCTGTCCAGCGCCATGCCATCGAACCGGAAAGAACCGGTGCTGTCGGCCAGGGAATTGTACTGAACAGTGGAGTCGCGGGCCCCTTTAAGCAGCACTGTTGCGCCTGCTAAAGGTTTATTATCAATAAGATCGAGAAGTTTTCCGGTTACAGATTGTGCTTTGGCGGCCACGGAAAAAATAAGGCCAATAATCAAAAGTTGAAATCCCTTCATATAAACTATTATTCCCTATAAGACGCCGTGAAGGACCGTTTCTTTCGGCGGCGGTGCTAAATATCCCGCTTAACTAAGTTTTTCTTAAAATAAAAGATCAGGGGCTCAGGGGGCGTTCATTTGCCAGAACTCATTTATCTTGCACGTCCTTAACATATTAGAATTATGGAATATAGTAAACTCGTAGCCGTTAGCGGTTTGCCCGGACTGTACGAACTGATCAGCAGCAAAACAGACGGAGCCATTGTGCGTTCATTGGATGACCAGACAACAAAATTTGCCTCTTCCCGTATACACCAGTTCTCACACCTGGAAAGTATCGAAATATATACCATCCGCGATAATGTGAACCTCGTGGAGGTATTCCAGGCAATGCAAAAAGCAGGTGGTCAGTTGCCCGATGTAAAAGACAACGGCGCGATCAAAAAATACTTTGAGTCAGCCTATCCCGATATGGACTTCGAGCGCGTATACGGCAGCGATATGAAGAAAATGGTAAAATGGTTTGAAGTGTTGCAGAAGAATAACGTAGAACTCAAACTCTCCGAGCCTGAGGAAGAAGAAGAAACTGAAGAAGTAGCAGAAGCAGCTGTGGAAGAAAAACCAGCCAGGAAGGCCGCGAAGAAAAAAGAAGAAAAAGAAGAAGCCGGCGAAGAGAAGCCTGCCAAAAAAGCCGCGAAGAAGAAAGAAGAAGGCGACGAAGAAAAGAAACCTGCGAAAAAGGCCGCGAAGAAAAAAGCAGAATAATTCAGCTCATTACATAAACAGAGCGGGTGGCCGAAAGCTCCCGCTTTTGTTTTTTCAGGGAAACAGAAAATTCAAAAGTGAAGGGGTCAATCGTGAATGGTCAATCGTCAATAGGTATGTTGTTCCTTTTTTGAATTTTGACTTTCTCCGGGCTGTTGTACTTATAACGTACTACTTAAAACTTATAACCCTACGCCTTATCCCTTTTACCTAAACAAGAAGCCTTCAAAGAACGTTATATGACTACTATGAACGCAGATATACAAAAACTTCCCCGTCACTTTTTACCCGCTGATTTTACCGTTACCGCATGGGATACGCTGGAGCCCTACTTCACCGATCTACGCGACCGGAATATTGGTTCGGCGGAAGACCTTCAGCAATGGTTGAAAGATGCCAGCGAACTCGAGGCCGTGATCAGTGAAGACGCCTGCTGGCGCCAGATACGCATGACCTGCGATACGGAAAACAAACAACTCGAAGAAGCTTTCAACTTCTTCATGATGGAAATACAACCGAAAATCCAGGAATGGTCCGATCTGCTCAACCGCAAGCTGGTGGAAAATCCTTTTGTAAAAGACCTTGATCAGGACGCCTATTTCACTTATTTGCGCAATGTGCGTAAAAGCATCGAACTGTTTCGTCCCGCCAACGTGCCGCTGCAGGCCGAACTGAATGTGGAAGCACAGAAGTTTGGCATGGTGGCCGGCAAAATGACGGTACAGGTAAACGGTGAAGAATTCACCTTACAGCAGGCAGCACGCTTCCTCGAAGATTCCGACCGTGGATTGCGTGAAGATGTTTATCGCAAGATCGCCGATCGTCGTTTGCAGGATAAGGAAACACTCGATGAGTTGTTTAGCTCCATGTTGCAGAAACGTCACCAGATAGCAGTCAATGCAGGATTTGATAACTACCGCGATTACCGTTTCCGTGAACTCGGCCGCTTTGATTATACCAAAGAAGACTGTTTCAAATTTCATGAAGCGGTAAAACTGCATGTGATGCCGCTCGTAGATCAGATCTACCGTACCAAAAAGAAGCAACTCGGTCTGGATACCCTGCGTCCCTGGGATATAGATGCGGAGCCGGCCGGTACGCAGCCGCTTCGTCCGTTCCGTACCGGTGAGGAACTGGTAGAAAAAACCATCGACTGTTTTACCCGGCTGCGTCCTTTCTTCGCAGATTGCCTGCGCAAAATGAAAGCGCTTGGCCATCTCGATCTCGAAAGCCGCAAGGGGAAAGCGCCCGGAGGATATAACTGTCCGCTTGCCGAAAGCGGAGCGCCATTCATCTTCATGAATGCGGCCGGCCAGCTCGATGATGTAACCACGATGGTACACGAAGGAGGACATGCTATTCATTCATTCCTCTCTCATCCGCTCGAGCTCAACGGATTCAAAGAATATCCCACAGAGATTGCGGAAGTGGCGAGCATGAGCATGGAATTATTCAGCATGGATCATTGGGATGTGTTCTTTGATTCACCGGAAGAATTGCGTCGTGCACGTACACAGCAACTTGAGCGCGTGATCACGATCTTTCCCTGGATTGCTACGATCGACAAATTTCAGCATTGGGCCTATGAAAATCCGCAGCATACGGTTGAAGAGCGCCGCGCGAAATGGTCGGAGATCCTGAACGAGTTCACCTCTTCAGAACTGGATGTTACCGGACTGGAAGAATACCGTGCTTACGGATGGCAGCGTCAACTGCACTTGTTCGAAGTACCGTTTTATTATATTGAATACGGGATTGCGCAACTGGGAGCTATCGGTCTGTGGCAGCAGTATAAAGCGAATCCGGACAAGGCATTAGATAATTACGAACAAGCGTTAAGCTTAGGCGGAACCCGCACATTGCCGCAGCTTTTTGCCGCTGCAGGCCTGGTTTTCGACCTTTCACCGGACCATATCCGCGGCTTGATGCAGTTTGTGGATCAGGAGTTAAATCACCTGGAAAAATAGCCGAAAAATACCCAGAAGATGGTAGGTCAATAATTCGGAAATTTGAAAGAGGACTATTACTTTTACCGTGTATTATTGATAAAGATTATACGACTACATCAGTAGTCTTCACATAGCTACTAATCAGAGCCTTAACCTAAGTCGCCGTGTTTCCACACGGGGGCTTTTTTTTAATTAGCTAATTTGAAAATTTGATGATTTGAGAATGGTTGTATTTCTGCAGCAACTAATTACTCTATTATCACTTCTTTCTCATTTCCAAATTCTCAAATTTTCAAATCATCAAATTATCTCTTACACTGTCTGCACACCCCTTCTGCTACTACCTCAATATGTGATAAAGCATAACCACGCGGCAATTTGATATCGGGTGTGACTACATCATCCAGGCAAAAAGTCTGTTTGCACTGCTGGCAGATGAAATGCACGTGATGGTCATGATGATGACCTTCGGAACAATTGTCTTTGCACAAAGCATAACGCACGGCGTTATCAGCTGTGGGAATCGTATGAATGATTCCTTTCTCCGTAAAGGTTTGAAGTGTACGGTAAACGGTTACGCGATCAAAGCGCTCGCCCGCTTTCTTTTCAATATCACCATGCGACAAAGCGCCGTCGTTGCTCAGAAACAACTGCAGGATCTTTTCGCGGCTGGCGGTAAGACTGAGGCTGTTGCGCTTGAGAATATTGGTAATATCTTCTTTCATGACATGTTGCAGTTTACTTCTTCAAAAATTTTTCAGCATCGCTGATCAGTTCTTTTACTTCGGCTTTCTTCAGTCCGTCGTAGATCTTGCGCACTTTCCCTTCGCGGTCCACGAGTGCCCAGAATTGGGTATGCATGAAATCGTCCTGAAAATTCTGCAGGTTGTTGGCCGGATCATCGATCGAATAACTAAGCCGCGCCATATTATAAAGGCTGTCTTTGCGTCCGGTGAGGAATACCCAACGCTTCGTGTCCACTTTCATAGAATCCGCGTAATGACGCAATACTGCAGGAGAATCTACTTCAGGCTGGCAGGTATGCGATAAGATCAGGAAATCCGGATTGTCTTTGAAACGGTCATACACCAGCCGCATGTTGTTATTCATCATGGGGCAAATGCCGGGACAGGTAGTAAAGAAATATTCCGCTACATACACTTTGCCTTTCACATCTTCATTGGTCACAGCAACGCCGTCCTGGTTGGTAAAGCGGAAAGGCTTTACCTCATTAATGGGGTTTACTTTGCGTTGACCGAAGCCGGGAATCAATGCCGTCAACATAAAATAAAACCCGAGCATCAGCGCGCCGAAAAACAGTCCGTATAACAATTTCTTTTTCATATCCGGGGTCAATTGTGAATTGTCAATAGTGAATAAAGCGAGAACAATATCCTGGCGCTTTTGTTGATATTCACGCAAACAAGCGGTGTTGAGAACAGAAACACCCTTTTTTTGCAAAGTTAAGCCAACTGAAACGGAAGACCTGCATTTTGGTATTTTAACGAAACTCCTGCACATCTATTTTGCAACATTGTTGCTTTTTGTGTATTTTTGCGGTCCTTCATGAAAATCAGGATCAATTGGGACGCATTGGGTATCGGGGCTTCACTGGCCTGCGCGATCCACTGTGCGCTGTTGCCCCTGGTCATGAGCAGCCTTCCGCTTTTTGGTGTCAACATTATTGACAATCACTACTTCGAAGCCGGAATGGTGCTGCTGGCACTCATTGTGGGTGTTTATTCATTGTATCACGGCTATCGTCTGCATCATCACCGCCAGTTGCCGGTTATTTTATTTTCCGTTGGAATGGCGCTCCTCATTGTCAGACTCCTCTTCGCTCACCACAATCACTGGCTGCTGATTCCTTCCGTAGGTTTCATTGTAGCCGCGCATTTTCTCAATTTCCGTTATTGCCGCCAGCATGATCATGCGCACGAGGAAGACTGCAATCATTGATAAGTCAATCGTGAATGGTGAATCGTCAATCGTGAATAATCTTTGCGCCTTTGCGCTCTCCGAAGGTTTCACGCAAAGCGGCGTAAGGAGCAGAGTCGCAAAGAATACTTATAACCTAATACCTACAACCTATTACCTAAGCCCGAAGTATCGGGCGGCTGTTTATCTTCGTTGTATGAAAATGCAAACCCTCCTCATCGCCCTCTTGTTGTCCGCCGTGCTGCACGCACAATCGGCAGACGAAAAACAAATCCGCACCACGCTCGACCGCCAGACAGCTGCCTGGAACAGCGGCAACCTCGAAGCGTTTATGGACGGTTACTGGCGAAGCGATTCCCTGATGTTTATCGGTAAATCCGGCGTTACTTACGGCTGGCAGAATACATTGAACAATTACAAAAAAGGGTATCCCGATACCGCCGCCATGGGTAAGTTGCATTTCGATATCATCCAGGTAAAGCGTTTATCGGTATTATATTTTTCTGTGGTAGGAAAATGGCATCTCGCCAGATCGATCGGCGACCTCAGCGGACATTTCACTTTACTCTTCCGCAAGATCAATAACAAATGGGTGATTGTTTCCGATCATAGCAGTTGAGTGCCGGTTGATGCGGCTGCTGATCTTTTTATTTTAGTAAGAAAAATAATAAAAGCAATAACCTGCATCATCATCATTTCAGGCCATCAGTTCTTTTGTTTACTCTGCCGCATACCGTAACTTCCCCCTATGAAAAAATGCGCGCTGTCACTCCTTGCTTTTCTGCCTGTTTTGCTTTTTGCCCAAAACATTCCCTCCTGTGATTTGCTGATCAAAAACGGTAAGATCATCGACGGTACGGGCAACAGTTGGTACTACGGCGACGTAGCCATCAGCAACGGCCGCATTATTCAGGCCGGCACCGCATTAAAGTTCAACGCTGCACGCACCATCGACGCCACAGGCCTAATTGTAGCGCCCGGCTTCATCGACGTTCATACACATATCGAAGACGATGAAGTGAAAGATCCTACCGCCGCCAATTTCATTTACGACGGTGTTACTACCGTGATCACAGGGAACTGCGGTTCTTCCAATGTCAACATCGGCAAATACCTGCGCTGGATCGATTCATTGAAGTTGTCCGTCAACGTGGCTTCACTGATCGGGCACAACGATGTGCGCAAAGCCGTTATGGGCAGAGCCAACCGTGACGCCACACCAGCCGAACTCGAAAAGATGGAACAACTGGTCGACAAAGCCATGAAAGACGGCGCCGTCGGACTTTCTACCGGACTCATTTATATACCTGGTACTTATACCAAAACCCCCGAGATCGTTTCGCTGGCCCGCGTTACGGCCCGCTACCACGGCGTTTATGCCAGTCACATGCGCGATGAAGGCGACAGCGTAACGGCAGCGATCGAAGAAGCGCTCACCATTGGTCGTGAAGCAAATATTCCTGTACAGATTTCGCATTTCAAATTAAGCGGTCAGCAAAACTGGGGACGCAGCCGCGAAACAGTGGCTATGGTGGAAGCTGCCCGCCGCCAGGGAATAGAAGTGACCATCGATCAGTATCCTTATACCGCCAGCAGCACTTCGATCAGCACATTGATCCCCGATGAGATCCTGGCCGACGGACAAGACAGCATCCGCGCGCGGTTGCAACGCCCCGAAGTGCGCGAATATGTAATCAAAAGCATGCTGGCCCGTTTGAAAAAACGTAAACTCAAACATTTCAATTATGCCGTAGTGGCGTATCATGCCGCCGACACATCTTATAACGGAAAAAGTATCGAAGAAATCAATTTGCTCAAAGGCCGCAAACACAAGGCCCGCGAAGAGGCTATTACTGTGCTCGATATCATGATCGCGGGTGGCGCCAGTGCCGTGTTTCATGGCATGGGTGAGGATGATGTAAAACGTATCATGCAATATCCTTTCAACATGTTTGCCAGTGATGCTTCGATCCGTGTATTGAATGCAGGCATGCCGCATCCGCGTGGCTATGGTACCAACGCCCGCGTATTGGGTAAATATGTGCGCGAAGAAAAAGTGATTTCACTCGAAGAAGCGATCCGCCGCATGACCTCCCTGCCTGCGCAAAAGTTTCAATTGCATGAACGCGGGTTGCTGCAACCCGGCTTTGCTGCAGATATCGTGGTGTTCGACGAAAAACAGGTAAACGATGTATCCACTTTTTCCCAACCACACGCCTATTCCACAGGCTTTCATTTTGTGATCGTAAACGGCCAGGTGACGGTCGACCAGGAGAAACATACCGGTGCCCGGTCGGGAAAGGCTTTATACGGCCAGGGAAAAACCCTTTAATAATCAACTGTTATCAGTTGCGCGAAAATTTGCACGTATTATTTCGGCGGGAAAGCTTGCCGGGAATGGTTTTTTTTTGCTTAACTTACTGTACTCACAAGCCATCAGTCAGTATTTCCTTCATTCCTAAATGAAAATTTGTATGCAAACCTTAAACGAAAAAAAGCAACCCTTTTTTGCACGTTTCCTGGAAAACCAGGACAAGCAGACAAACCCTGATGGCCGCGTCACTTCCAGCGAGCAGCAAGTTGCAGAAGCATGGATCACCAAGCCATGGCTCGACATGGAGCAAACGCAGAAGTATCCCTCGGACGGCGACGAAATTTAAGCCCGGGTAAACAACGTCAATGCTTATCTGTCTGCGTATGCAGCACAGACAAATTCACTCGTTCCCAATTTTCACTAACGTAAAAAATGCGAAACATGGAAGAAAAAAAGCAACAGCCCTTTTTTGCAAAATTCCTGGAGTCACAGCACAAGAATGTGCCGCAGCCGCAGGAAAATGCCAACGGTGAACAACTGGAATCATCCATCACAAAACCGTGGCTGGATCATCACGATGAAACACACAAATACCCTTCCGACGGCGACGAAGGAGGAGTATAATTATTAACGTCAACATGCAGAGGCTGCCGGTCTTTTCCGGCAGCCTTTTTACTTCGCGGCTGTCCTTTATGATCCTTTATATCACGCATTCACAAGACACCTACACGGTCGATATTTTCAAAGAATATCTCGGGCACCGCCATATTCCCTGCTTCCGGCTCGATACCGATCATCTCGCTACCGGTTATCGGTTTAGCTATTCCGACGAAAAAGGTCAGCATCCCAAAATGATATTGACGTCTGCAGGCGGCGAAACACTCGATCTCTCAAAAGTAAAAGCCGTGTGGTATCGCAAGATCTGGCACCTCGATACACCCGCAGAACTGGATGAAGATTTTCTCGCCATTTACCGCCAGGAGTACAATACCGTTTGGCAATTGCTGGTGGATGAATTGAAAGACCGCCCCTGGATCAACGATTTTCATCAGGCTCAATACGTGATCGACCGGAAGATGTATCAATTGCAAAAAGCAAGAGCAGCCGGTCTGGTTGTTCCCGATACGTTGTTCACCAGCGACGAACAGGCTGTACGCGATTTTTATCATCGTCATAATGGACAAGTGATCATGAAATTGCACGGCGGATTGCAACGCAACATGCATGGGCGCGGCGCATTTTTCCCGGCAACCTTTTTGCAGGAAACAGACCTTGCGGGCTTGCAATCGCTGATCTATTGCCCGATGATTTTTCAGCAGACCATCAGCAAGGCGTATGAATTGCGCGTGGTGTATGTAGCCGGCCGGTTTTTTACCGGTCGCATCGATACGGCCGTTGTTGCTTCGCAATACGAAGATGGCTCGGTGACTACGGACTGGCGCACGCATACAGGAGCATCGCAGTGGCAATCGTATGAATTGCCCAATGGTTTAAAAGAAAAATTACACACGCTGATGCAATCCCTGCAATTGTCTTTCGGCGCCATTGATATCATCCGCCAGCCGGATGGCGAATATGTTTTCCTGGAAGTAAATCCGCAGGGAGAATGGGGTATGCTGCAACGCGATCTGCATTATCCGATCGCTGAAACCATCGCCGATACATTGATAAGAGAAGGTGTAAGGTGTAGGGTGTAGGGTTTAAGGTATTAAGAAGATGCCCTTGTTGGTCTCCAGACCAACAAGTTCGACCAACAAGCTTTCGAGGTGTTGGGAAGATGCTCTTGTTAGTCCCAGCCAATAAGCTTTCGAGGTGTTGGGAAGAGGCTCTTGTTAGTCCCAGCCAATAAGCTTTTGAGGTATTAAGAAGATGCCCTTGTTGGTCTCCGGACCAACAAGTTCGACCAACATCCCAACCAACAAGCTTACCAGAGGATTTGCCTCCATAAAAAAAGCAATATGAGTAAAAAGAAAATTTTAATTGTCACCCATAGCCGCGATAACGAATGTATCGGCCACGTAACGGGATTCCTGGAAGAAGCCGGTGCCGAAGTGGTGCGCTTCAACGTAGATCTTTATCCGTTGCACCACACTATGACCACCTCCTTTATTGACGGTGAGTGGAAGATAACCCTGCACACCGATGGCGTGGCGCACGAGTTGGAGTCGCTGCATGCGGCCTGGTTCCGCCGTGCTTATAATATAACAGGTGATTTGAAAGATATCCTTGACCGCGAGTTTTACCAGGCCGCCGTTGGCGAAATACGGCAGACGATTTTTGGAATGATAGAAGGCCTCCGCTGTTACACACTCGGTCGCCCTGCCACCTACCGCCGCCTCGATAGCAAAGAGCAACAGCTATTGGTGGCCCGCGAAGTGGGTTTGATGATTCCTGCCACCTGCATCAGCAATGATGCGAATGATATCAGAGCCTTTATGGATCGCGTGGGCGGTCCCGTGATCACCAAAATGCAAAGCTCTTTTGCTATTTATAAAGAGAAAACTGAGCACGTAGTGTTTACCAATCAACTCGATGCCGCCGATGCCGATGACCTCGAGTCTGTGCAGTATTGCCCGATGGTGTTCCAGGAAAAAATTGAAAAGAAAAGAGAGTTACGCATCACCATCATCGGCGAAAAGGTTTTTGCCTTCGGCGTTGATTCGCAACAAAATGAAGAAGCCAAACTGGATTGGCGAAAAGAAGGCGTGGCACTCATCGATAAATGGGAGCCCTTTGCTCTGCCCGAAGAGATTCGGCAGAAATTATTGCGGCTGATGTCCATTCTCCAAATCGAGTACGGCGCTATCGACATCATCATCGACCCGCAGGATAATTATTATTTCCTCGAGGTCAATGCCGCCGGCGAATATTTCTGGCTGGACAGACTTTGCCAGCACCACATTTCAAAGGCGATCGCGGATTGGTTACTGGCGCAGGGAAAGAGTTGATCAGTAGCTCAACAGTTTTTCAATGCTTTCTCCGAGGCGTGATTTGGCCATGAATCCTTTTTCCAATTCTATATTGAAGGGAATCGGCGTGTCCCACGAAGCGCAACGCATCACGGGTGCATCCAGCCATTTGAAACAGTGCTCGGCAATCCATGCCGCTATTTCTCCGCCAATACCGCCGGTGAGTGTGTCTTCGTGCAGCAACAATACGCGGCCCGTGCGGCGCACCGCATCGCGGATGGCCGTATAATCCAGGGGTAGTAATGCTCTGAGGTCAAGAATATCGATTGATATTTCGGGATGTTCGGCTGCATAGTCTTCCGCCCAGTGTACGCCGCTTCCGTATGTGATGATGCTGATCTCGTCGCCGCTTCTTACATGCCGGGCTTTGCCGATCGGCACTTCATATATCTCTTCCGGCACTTGTCCGCTCACACTTCTGTAAAGCGCCTTATGTTCAAAGAATAAAACAGGGTTGGGATCATTGATTGCGGCGATCAGTAATCCTTTTGCATCAGCAGGCGTGGAGGGATAAACGATTTTTAATCCGGGTGTGTGTACAAACCAGGCCTCATTGCTTTGGCTGTGAAAAGGACCTGCGCCCACACCACCGCCCGTAGGCATCCGCACCACCACATCCGCATTTTGTCCCCAGCGATAATGGATTTTCGCCAGGTTGTTGACGATCTGGTTAAAGCCTACCGTAACGAAATCTGCAAATTGCATTTCCATCACAGCCTTATGTCCTTCCAGGCTTAAACCCAATGCAGCACCAACGATGGCGCTTTCACAAATGGGTGTATTGCGTACGCGTTCTTTGCCAAATTCCTGTACAAATCCTTCCGTGATCTTGAAGGCGCCTCCGTATTCGGCAATGTCTTGTCCCATCAATACAAGATTGGGATGTTTCACCATTGACTGCTGCAGTCCCTGGCGGATGGCGTCGATGAACCGGAGTTCGGTAGACGGTTCATCTTCCATAGCGGAATGATCGAGTACACGCGCACCGGGTGTTGATTCCGCATATACATCATTTACTTCTTCCTCTTCATCCACGGGCATCGGCGGTGCTTCAAATCCTTTTACCAATTCGCTTTCTATTTTATCACGGAATTCTTTCCGGATTTCATCGCGGAGCGCTTCCGTCAATACGCCTTCTGCGATCAGGAATTGCTCATAATTATCTACAGGATCTTTTTGCTTCCATAATTCGAAGAGATGCGGCGGTACATATTTGGTGCCGCTGGCTTCTTCGTGTCCGCGCATGCGGAAAGTGATGGCTTCGATCAGGAAAGGCTTCTGGTGTTTGATGCAATAGTCGCGCACGCCGCGGATCGTATCATACATCTGCAGAATATTGTTGCCATCCACCTGCACGCCTTCCATGCCGTAGCCTTTGGCCCGGTCAACGAGGCTGATGCAGCGGTATTGTTCGCTTGTGGGCGTACTCAATCCGTAGCCGTTATTTTCTATCAGGAAAATGACGGGCAGGTCCCATACGGCGGCTACATTGAGCGCTTCGTGGAAGTCGCCTTCGCTGGTACCGCCTTCGCCGGTAAAGGCCAATGATACTTTGGATTCTTTGCGGAGTTTGTGTGCCAGGGCCACGCCATCTGCAATGGCGAGTTGCGGACCGAGGTGTGAGATCATTCCGCAGATATGATGTTCTTTATTGCCGAAATGGAAACTGCGTTCGCGGCCTTTGCTGTAGCCGTCGCGGCTGCCCTGCCATTGTTTCACCAGTTTATCGAGGGGCATATCGCGGGTGGTGAATACGCCGAGGTTGCGGTGCAGGGGCATAATCCATTCGTCTTTGTCCAGTGCCATGGTAGCACCAACGGCAATGGCTTCCTGGCCGATACCGCTGAACCATTTGCTGATTTTACCCTGGCGCAGCAATACGAGCATTTTTTCTTCTATCATCCGGGGCCATAACAGCTTCCGGTATAGGTCGAGCAATTGTTCTTGGGAGAGATCCTTCCGGTCGAAATTCATGGAAACATGCTTTGCGGGTAAAATTAACGTAAAAGGGCGTGGGCTTTACGGAGCGGGGAAAATATTCCGCTTACTTAATCATTTTTCGCAGGTTATTGCAGGTGCTTCCATTGGGCAGCGCGTTGCTGAAGATGCGGCATAGTTTTTTGCTTTATGTTTACACTATGCGACAATCCCGAGCCTGTTTGCTTTTCGCTCTGTTATCAGCCCTTTTGATTTCGATGCCGGTTTCTGCGCAACGCCGCAAACCCGTTCCGTTCGACAGCAGTTATTACCAGACCTATCCCAAGCTGATCACCGGCCGGGTATTTTTTTCGCAGAAATATACCAGCCTTCGTCTCCGCAATACCGATAATAACCGGATGTTGCATTATCAACCCAATAATCCGCTGAATGCGGGCGTGGGCGTTACTTATGGCATTCTTACCCTGAACGTCGGCGTTCCCCTGCGTTTTGTGGATCCGGACAATAAAGACAAGGGCAAGACCCGTTCCCTCGACCTGCAATCGCACATTTATGCACGCAAATGGGTGGGCGACATATTCGGACAATTTTATAAAGGATACTACCTGCGGCCCAAAGGAAAGGCGGCGGCTCCTGATGAAGCGTATTATACACGACCCGATCTGAAAGTACAGATGATCGGTGGTGCGCTGTACCGCCTGTTCAACTCCCGCGAGTTTTCTTACCGCGCTGCATTTTTGCAAAATGAATGGCAGAAAAAATCGGCAGGTTCCTTCCTGTTAGGTGGCGAAGTATATTATGGCACTATCCGCGGCGACAGTGCGCTGGTGCCTTCGGAATATGCCGATGTGTTTCCGCAGCAGGACATGCGCAGGGCGCGTTTCTGGGAAGTAGGACCGGGTGCCGGCTATGCTTATACCTGGGTAATTAAAAAACATTTCTTCCTTACAGGCTCCGCTACCGTCAATGGCGATCTCAGTTTTATAAAAGAATTTGAAGATGACAATACAAGCCGTACACGCGTAACCTTCAGCCCCAACCTGATTTTCCGGGCTGTAGCGGGTTATAACAGCGATACCTGGACGGCCAATATTTCGTGGTTTGGAAACCGCGTGTCTGTCGGCAGCGCAACGGATGATTACCGTTATATCGTATCCACGGGAAATTACCGCCTTACGGTTGCAAAGCGGTTCAATCCCAAAGGTATTTTGCGTAAAAGACTGCGTAATGCAGAAGAGAAATTGCCGATCATCAGTACGGAAGGCAAATAATCTTATACAACTACCAGTTCATAGAAATCTTTCTCTACGAGATAGCGGTTGGCCAGTTCCTGTAATTCCTGTGGCGTGATGCTTTTGATCGTTTCAATGGATTTATAGAAATACTGATCGTCGAGCCCGTTGAGGATAAGATTTTTCCACCTGCCGATGATCTGGAAAGGTCCGTCCAGGTCGCCGAGGATACTGCCGATCATGAAGTTTTTAACCAGCGAGAGCTCTTCATCATCGACTGCTACTTCGCGCAGTTCCTTCATTTCCTTATATACTTCCGCAATAGTGGCTTCGCAAACTTCTTTGCCCGCTTCGGTACTGATCATCCACGCAGAATCATGAATGTGATTGAGCAGGTAACTGTGAATGCCATAGGTATAACCTTTGTCTTCACGGATATTGCTCATCAGCCGTGATCCGAAGAAGCCGCCAAACAAACTGTTGAGCGTTTGCACGCGGATAAAGTCGGGATGATGGCGATTCGGAAATTCGCGGGCGATGCGGATAGAGCCTTGTACGCCATCCGGATCGTTGCTGATACGGTATTTTTTTTCAGTGGCCGGTTGCAACGCATGTGCGGGAAGGGTTACAGGCTGCGTGGGCAGATCGCCGAAATATTCATTGAGCAATGCTTCGAGGTCGGATGGCAATTTGCCTGCGGCGAAAATAATAAAACGTCCCTGCTGGTAATACTGCCGATAGAACTGCAACAGCTCTTCGCGGTTGAGGGTGTCGAAGTCTTCATCTTTGGTATAGCGACCGTAGGGGTGTTGTTCTCCGAAAAGATACACATCGATCAGGCGTCCGGCTACAAAATCGGCTTTGCGCAGGTTCACTTTCAGCCGCTGCTTCATGTTTTGCTGGTAGATGGATAATTCCTCTTCCGGCATTTGTGCATCAGTTACCAGTTCACGTACGACGGGCAGCAGCTCGCGGACGTGTTTGGTGAGTGTGTGCAATGAAAGTGTGGACGTTTCATTGTAGCAGGCGCGGCTGAGATGCGCACCATAATATTCAAAATGTTCGTTTATCTGAAAGGCATTGCGCTGGCGGGTACCATTTTTCAGTAAAAAATTGGTAGTGGCTGCCACGAGGTTTTTCTGTTCAAACCAGTTGCCTGCATAAAAAACGAGTTCCAGCGACATGAGTTCTTCGGCACCGGCATTTACACTATAAACTTCTACTCCGTTTTTAAGCGTCCATTTTTCGCAGGGTTGCAATTTGGGATTAAAATCGACGGCATCTACAATTACGGGAGCTATGGATCTGTCTGGCATGTTGTTGATTGAAAGGTAACTTACTGTTTGGCGTAATAATAAAGCGTGCTGCTGTTTTCGGGGCGGAACAAGAGTCGGCTTTCCTGCAGAATATCGGCCGCAGTTACGGCGGCGTATCTGTCGAGCTCCTGGTTCATGAGTGCGGCATCGCCGAGTATTTCATAATAAGCGAGGCTGCCCGCGCGGCTCATCACGCTCATGTCTTCGAAAGCGATCATGCTTTCGGTTTTGTTCTTCACTTTCTGCAATTCCGTATCGGAAACCGTAGCGGTTTTCATTTTTTCGAGTTCTGCTTCCACCGCTTTTTCTGCCTGCTCCATCGTTACACCTTTAACCAGCTTGCCGCTGATGCAGGCGAGTCCGGCATCAGTGCTGCCGAAATGGAAACATTCGATATTGCTGAACAGGCGTTGTTCTTTTACCAGTGATTGATACAACCGGCTGGAAGCGCCGCCACCGAGGATATCGGTGAGCAGGTCAGCAATATAATAGCGCTTGTCGAGGCGGGAAGCCATGTGCCAGCATTTGTAGAATGCATCGACGGGAACGGCTGCATGCATTTCTTTCTTACGTGCCTCGGTTTGTTCGGGTTCCTGCGGCAGATGGCGTTCATATTTTTCCCCGGCGGGGATATCGCCAAACCATTTCTCCGTTAATGTTTTTACCTGTTCGGTCGTTACGTTGCCGGCCACCACCAGTACCGCGTTTTGCGGACGGTAATGTTTAAAGAAAAAGGCTTTCACATCTTCGAGCTTTGCGTCTTCGATGTGTGACAGTTTTTCGCCGATGGTCATCCAGCGGTAAGGATGTTCTTTATAAGCCACGCTGCGCAGCGTGTGCCATACGTCACCGTAGGGTTTGTTGAGGTAATGTTCTTTGAATTCTTCGCAAACCACTTTTCGTTGTACTTCCAGGCTTTTTTCATCAAAAGCCAGCGACAGCATACGATCGCTTTCAAGCCAGAACGCTGTTTCCAGGTTTTCTGACGGCAGGGTGATATAATAGTTGGTGAGGTCGTTTGTGGTGTAAGCATTGTTTTCTCCGCCGGCCATTTGCAGCGGCTCGTCATAATCGGGAATATTCACGGAGCCACCGAACATGAGGTGTTCAAAAAGATGGGCAAAGCCGGTGCGGGCGGGATCTTCATCGCGGGCGCCCACATCGTACATCACGTTCATCACGGCCATGGGAGTAGACGTGTCCTGATGCACGATCACGCGGAGCCCGTTGGAAAGTGTAAATCGATCAAATTGTATCATGGATGTATTTTATCTACTATTACTTTTTGTGTGTATTGCTGATCACCGTTGCGTACGGTGAGCAGGTATAATCCGCTGTTGATCTTTGTCAGCGGAACATTGATCAACCCCGCTTCTGCCTGGTAATTCATTTGCATTTGCAGGCGGCCGGTCATATCGGTCAGCTTTATTTCCACCAGGTTATTGACGTTTTCCGTCAACTGCACGCTCAGGGTGTGGCGGGCAGGATTGGGATAGACGCTCAGTTTGTTAGCAGACGGAATATGAACGCTGAATACTTCGCTGTACGTGAAGCGGCCGTCCCTGTCTACTTTTTTGAGGCGGTAAAATACTCTTCTTCCGCGAAAAGCCTGAACCGACTCTGTAAAATGATAGGCAGGCAAACCGGTAGCCGATACCTGACCAATGAACGTAAAGCTGGTGCCATTAAAGCTTTTTTCTACTTCATAACGGGAAAGATTCCGTTCATTATCAACTTCCCATGTTAAAACAATTTTATCGCCGGTTAGTTTACCGGAGAACAACAGAATATCTACCGGCAGCGCGCCGAGTCCCGTGCAGGTATTGTTCCAGACAAGGTCCACGAATTCCGGATGGTCCACATAGGGGTTGCGGTTTCCCTGGAAATTATATCCGCCGTTGTTGCGCACAATTTCTTTGTTGCTTACCGGATCCTGCCGGTGCCACTTGATCATCAGCCGCAGGTAATTTATTTCCACGCCCGGGAAAACGGTTGCCGTCAGTGTAGCGGCGCCTTCGGTATTGTAATTTTTCCAGGTGCTGAGGTTGGTTTCGTAACGGGTGACCATATAGAGGTAAGCGCGTGCCACATCGCCTTTGTACTCATCGATCGGTTCAAATACTTCTCCGTTGATGCCGGCTGTGGCGGAAGTGCCGAGTTTGCTGAGGTTCGACGAAGTATAACTGGCGGAGGCCACTACGCCGTATTTATGATTGGACCGCTTGTTATTGACCCAACCATCGGTCGGGAAAATATGATGATAGTCGGTGATAGCAGGCGCGGCATCATTGAACCAGCTTGCGGGGAAACTGTGTTCGCGGTTATAACAATCGGCTTCGCTGTCGTATTGACCGCATTGATCGCTTCCCGGCGTATAGTAATAGTTGGCTGTGCCATTGGCTTTGAAGGAATACATATCCCAGATCACGTTGCCGGGACCGGCAGGATTAGGAATGACATCCGTGCTCAGGTATTGTGTCCAGAGATCGCCATAAGTGCGTGGTGAATGTCCGTTGGTGATGATCGTGGAGAGTTCGGTTTTCAACGCTTCACAGGTTTTGCCGGTAGTGGTGGAATAATAACCCGCGGGTTCACCGGTGGTGTTGTCGTTGGTGGAGATGGTGCCGTTGCCCGAAGTGGTATTGTAAAGAGGTCCGCCGGTGCAACTGAAACCGCTTACTGCAAATACAAAGAAATAATAAGGAGTGTTGGGGCTGAGGCCTGTGGCGGTGAAACCGGTGCCTGCTCCAAATTTCACTACTGTTCCGCTGCCAAAGGCAGAACCGGGAGCATAACTTGTCATTGCCGCGGGTATGGCACCCAATGTTGCGGAAGAACTTTGCACCACCAGGTAACCATCAGCACCTGCAACGGCAGCAAAACTACCACTCACCGTGCTGGCAGTGGCATTCAATGTAGGTGAACCCGGACCTGTTGCCGGCGCGGTACAAACCGGCGGCGCATTGGTGGTTATATTGCCGCTGAGGGGAGCCGTTGTAAGATAAAGCGGGCCACCGGAGCAATTTTGATTATTGAGTGCGAAGACAAAAAAGTAATAAGCAGTAGCCGGACTCAGGCTGTTTACCGTAAAAGAAGTAGCGCTGCTGTTGGCCACCACCACTGCATTGCCAATTACATCTTCGGTGGAATAAATGTTGCCGTTAACGGGAAGGCCGGTCAGTGAAGGAGCCGTGCTCATCAACACGAGATACTGATCCGCGGCTGGTGAAGCAGCGGTGAAAGAAGCGGCGATACTGTTTTGCGTAACGGAATTGAACGCTAGTGATTGCGGCTGCGCTGTGGGAGTAGTACAAGCCTGCGCTGCGTAGCCGGTCCACACCACATCATCCAGGGCAATACGCGTAGTAGTCGACGCATTACGGAACTCCAATTTGAAATTGCCGGCGATGTTGATACCAGATATCGTTGCTGCTTGTGAAGTGCCGGTGACGGTTGCGGTTCCCACTTGTGAGTTATTTACCCAAACCTGAATAGTGGCGGACAGATCCCCCGAAAAAGGTAAACGGTGGCGGAAGGTAATGGAGCCGATACCGCCGGGAATACCGTCGCACGCCACGATGCCATTGCGGTAGCAGATGGCTTTATTGCCGCTGGCCGTAGCCCATTGATCTGTGCGGGAGTCGGTGGCAGACCAGGGCAATCCGTTGTCGCCCGTCCATTGACGAAGGGCATAACTGCCCTGGTTAGTGGGAATGTTGGTGAAGGTCTCGCTGCCCTGGCACCAGGCCGCGATTGCAGTGAGGGCGGTGACGGCAAGCAGAAGGAGTTTTTTCATAAAAAGCAACATTTAGACACGCGCCGGCAGCGGGTTGCAGCCTGCGCAGCGACAAAGATGGGAGGAAAAAATGAGGTAAAAAAAAGAAGCCCGGCCTACCGGATCCGCTTGATCGTGAACTCCACAGTGACGAGTTGGCCGGCCCGGCGAAGTAATAATTTGATGTGCTGACCTGTGGCCTGCAAGGCTACCTTATACTGGTTAAGGTTTTGGGAAAAATTGTTGTTGACGGCCAGCACATGGTCGCCCTCCTTGATTTTCGCTTTGTCCGCGGGTGAGCCCGGCGCCACATCGCCGACGGTTATGACGCCATTGATGAGATAAAGTTCAAGTCCGGAATATGCATAGTCGAAAGGTTCTTTGAAATGCGTATTGGGGGTGAGGTAAAATTCTCTTTTAGGATAATTAAGAATACAGTTGAACCGTCGCAGCAGGTCGTTACCGATCAGTCCGCCCAATTGCGGATACGACGTTACATTGTTCTCATCATCAAAAATATAAACCGGCACGCGCCGGAAGCGGTAGGGTCCCAGCCGGAACTCTTTGAGCAGCGTCATTTTCATCTCGATCTTGCCACCCACGCCTTCGCCTTGTTTGGGATAAAACTTCCGTTTGCGTCCGAGCAGGGTGCTGTCTTTAATGAAGTCGGAGGAAAAGAGGACACATAATCCAGCGCCCACATCGTACAAAAAGCGGGAGTTGATCGTGCGTTCGTCGCGAACGCGGGCTGTGACCAGCGGAAGATTGCTGATCTGTGGTTTGAAAAGGGTGCCGCCCTTTGGATAGCGGATCATCCCCGGGGTGTAAAAATCAATGAACAGGCTATCGTAGTTGATCTGCAAAATGTACCGGCTGAGGATAGCGTAACCGATGATACCATCGATCTTTTCGCCATACACTTCGGTGAGGATATTGTAATCGTTGACATGGAAATTCAGGCTGTCGATAGTAAGGTCGTCGATGGTGAGGCTGCGGTTGTGCAGGAAGCCGACCCTTCTCATACCGGCAATGCCGCGGATCGTTTTTTCGGGCGGGCCGGGTTGCAGGCCGAGGTAAACTGCCGTGGACGAATCCAGGGAAATGCCGCTGCTGCCGGTATCGAAAATAAAGCTGAGTGTGTCGGTGAAGGGTTCGAGCCGGGCTCTGAGGACCACCACACCGCCGGTGAAAAGTCCGATAGGTGTCCGGCTGAGAAAACGGGCTGGCGGTTCCACAAACTCCTCCTGTGCGGCCACGGGGCTACAGGGCCAGTTAAGCCCCAGGAACAGCAGCAGGTAAAGCAATCGCGCCGGCATGTGGTAACCGTTTTTTGACAGGCATACTAAATTTAAGCTTTTTCCCCGGCCCGGCCCCTGGTCATCAACCGACGGCAAATAATACCCGCCGGACGGCAGCAACGCAACCTTTCTGACGTCCTTTTGTTTTACATGGTATAACTTTGCAGCCGATAATCCCGTTTATGCAATTGGAAGAACTTTATAAGAAAGCTGCCGGCTTCGGCTTCCTTTCCGTTGAGGAAGGCGTATATCTGTATCACCACGCTCCGCTGGCTGATCTGATGTACATCGCTGATGAGCTGCGCAAAAAACAGGTGCCGCATGGAAAAGTGACCTGGCAGATAGACCGTAACGTGAATACAACGAATGTGTGCATTGCCAACTGTAAATTCTGCAACTTTTTCAGAATACCCGGTCATGCGGACGCCTACATTACCGATATGCCCACGTATCGCCGGAAAATTGAAGAAACACTCCGGTATGGCGGCGATCAGTTGCTGCTGCAGGGTGGTCACCACCCCGAACTCGGATTACAATTTTACGCCGATACCTTCCGCCAGTTGAAGCAGGAGTTTCCGGATGTAAAACTGCACGCACTCGGGCCACCCGAGATTGCTCATATCACCAAACTTGAAAAAAGCACCCACCACGAAGTATTGTCAGCCCTCAAGGAAGCGGGCCTCGACAGCCTTCCCGGTGCCGGTGCCGAAATACTGACCGACCGCGTACGCCGTCTCATTTCCAAAGGAAAATGTGGCGCGCAGGAATGGCTGGATGTGATGCACGAAGCACACAAGCTGGATATCACCACTTCTGCCACCATGATGTTCGGGCACGTGGAAACGATCGAAGAGCGCTTCGAACACCTTGTAAGCATCCGTGAAGTACAAAGCCGCAAACCCGAACACGCCAAAGGGTTCCTGGCATTCATTCCCTGGACCTTCCAGGATGTGGACACTTTGCTGGCAAGAATCCGCGGCGTTCATAACCTGACCACTCCCGACGAATATATCCGCATGATCTCTCTCAGCCGCATCATGCTGCCGAATGTGAAAAACATTCAGGCGAGCTGGCTGACGGTTGGTAAGCAAACGGCGCAACTTTGCCTGCATGCAGGTGCCAACGACTTCGGTAGTATTATGATCGAAGAAAATGTGGTAAGCGCCGCCGGTGCGCCTCACCGCTTTACCTATAAAACTATCCAGGATGCGATCCGCGAAGCCGGCTTCGAGCCACAACTCCGCAATCAGCAGTATGAATGGCGCGAGATACCACAGGCGATTGTGGAGCAGGTGGTAGACTATTAAGGCATAAGGTGTAAGGTATAAGGTGTAAGTAAGGCGTAGTGTATAAGGACAGCGATTGTAAATACTGGGAGTTTCTATTCTTTGCGCCTTTGCTTCTTAAGCGCTTTGCGTGAAAGAGGCGCGCTGGCCTCGAAAAAATATTCAATATTGACAAACATCTCTCATGACAGGAACAGAAAATCCTCAACCTGATGCAAAATCATTTAGCTGGTTCAGAAAGATCGGTTGGGCAGAAGGGGTTTCTTTTCTCGTGCTTTTGCTGATCGCCATGCCGCTGAAATATTGGGCAGATATGCCCAAGGCAGTGACCATTGTTGGCGGACTACACGGCGTGTTGTTTGTTGCTTTCGGCATAATGGCGCTCGAGGTAAAACGCGAGTATAAAAAAACCTGGGGCTGGGTATTGAAAGCCTTTGTTGCTTCGATCATTCCGTTCGGTACGTTTGTGATGGAGAAGCAATGGAAAAAAGAGGAAGAGGCAGCGGTTAACAGGTGAATGGTGAATAGTGAATGGTGAATGGTGAATGGTGAATAGTCAATGAGCATTCTCTACTTACAACCTAAAACCTATGACCCATAACCTTCGTCACCTGTATGCCGGTTTCTGCGGTTGCAGTTTTATTAAATCCAAGGCTCCCTCTGCCTGATTTCTTCACCAAAGACATTGTAATGGAGAGTCACCTGTTGTTAGTTGTTACTTTGTTTTGAGCAGGTACTGTACTTACGCCAAAACCCTTTCCCAGAGCGGCTTAGCGGCCTTAACGGGTATGCCAGTCCGTATAAATTTTACGTGCAGTAGTGAGTCTTCCATAATTTATAAAGCGATGTAAAACATACAAGCACTTGTATTGTGTTTGTTGTACTCATTCAGAGTTGACCTGATTCTGTATCTTCATCACGCATTCGGATGAAGCCGTCATCTATTGTCCATACCGAAGGCCGGCAAGGTCCGGTTAATCTTTTTTCTGTCAAAATCATCGTTATTATGAGAAAAACTTTACTCTGCATTTTTCTTTTTTCTTTTCTGCTTCAAAGCAAAGCAAACTTTGTAACGCCGGGCACAGGTGTTACGCTTACCCTCACGGATCTTGTCAGTCTTTCCGGAGGTATTGTTACTTTCAACGGTACCAATTACGTTATAAGTGACACAGTTGAAATCCGTAAAAATGACATTCTCAGCATTACACAAAACGCCAACGTGCGTTTTGCGCCCAACACTTTTTTGTGGATCCGTGGTGGTGCAACGCTCATCGTGAATCCGCCCACCGGCGTCACCTTTACTGCACAGGATCCTGCGACCGGATTTTTAGGCATGCGTATCGACACCAGCAACAACACGTCGCTTAAAAAACTGACGTTTGAATACGCGGTATCTTGCCGTTTGTCCGATTCACACATCCGGATCGACGACTGCACGTTCCGTTATAACAACAACAGCAGTTCTACTTCTTTCGGCAATGGGGCACTGGCACTGTTTCGCTCCAGCCCCATGATCACCAATAGCCGTTTTACCGATAACAAACGCGCAGCGATCCAGGGCGGTGCCAACATCTTCAATGCACCGAAAATGATCGGTTGTACATTCCGGGGAAATGGTACGGCTGGGCAGAACGTTCCGCAGATCAACCTTGGTGCTACCAGTGCCGGTGACGATACGGTTAAAATCCTTAACTGCCAGATCATCGATGCAGGCTCCGTTATGACAGGTGGCATTGGTTTTCTTCCTTTGGGAAATACTTACGCCGTTATCTCCAACAACCTGATCCGCGGCAACCGTTACGGCGTGTTCCTGAACGGTGGGGCCAACGTCAACGCGCTGGTCAGCTACAATGTGATTGATGGAAATAATATTGAGGGCAATTCCAACACTGGTGGTAGTGGTATCAGCCTGAGCGGCGGCAGCGCCAGCAGCAAGCAAAATACAATCATCACGGGCAATATTTTCAAGAACAACCTGTGGGGTGTTACCATCGTAGGCTCCGGTGCCACACTCACAGGTCCTCAGCCCAATCTCGGTAACCTCAATAATGCCGATACAACCGATGATGGTAAAAACTATTTCATCGGCAATACCAACAATGCTACGCCCGGTATCAGCGTGTACAATAATTCATCTGATCCGATCATGGCGCAGAATAACTATTGGGGTGTAGGTGATGCAACAGGCGTGGAAGCTACTATTTTCCATAAAACCGATAACGCTACGCTCGGCCTCATTACCTATAATACGTATATCCCTTCCCCCATTCAACTACTGAACTTTACCGCGGCGCTTACGCAGAGCCAGACATCACTGCTCAATTGGTCAACTTCGGCCGAATTGTTCAGCAGCAGTTTTGAAGTGCAAAGCAGCATCGATGCCACAACATTCAGTACCATCGGCACCGTGGCCGCATCGGGCAATAGCAATACGCCGCGCTCTTATACTTACGAAGATGCAAATCCAAACTGGCAGAATGGTTCCGTCTTCTACCGTCTTCGCATGGTTGACGTGCTGGGCCGTTTTGAGTACTCACAGGTAATAGAAGTGAAACTCCCTCCGTTGAATGGATTTAAATTATACCCAACCGAAATTCCGGCATCCAGGAAAGTAACGGCAGAATTTAATAGTCCTGTGGCACAACAGGTTCAATTCCGTTTCTACTCCGCCACCGGTCAATTCCTCGGACAGTACAATGCAACGGCTGTACAGGGACGTAACCGGGCCGAAGTAACCGTTCCTGCCATCGGCGCACGCGGCTATGTATATGTACGTGTGCTTGGTCAGGGTATCGAGACAACAGTGCCGCTGAGAAATTAACCCTTCGAGAAGCCGAAGTATCGGCCTCAGGGAACGCCCTTCGACAAGTCAAAATTCAAAAGTCAAAAAATCAAAAAAAAGAGGTTGGTCCGGATAATTTCCGGGCCGGCCTCTTTTCTTTTTGCGGCAATACAGAAGCGGGTTAATTTGGAAGGAACAATAAATTACTTCCATGCGAAAACTAATCTATTCGATCAATATTACCCTGGATGGCTGTTGTGATCATACCAAAGGAATGGCCGGAGAAGATGTACATGCCTATTTTGCCGATCTGCTGCGCCAGGTGGATGTGTTTGTTTACGGACGCAAGACCTATGACCTGATGGTTCCATTCTGGCCCGATGTGGCAAAAAATCATACCGGCCCGGCTGACTCAATGAGTGAGTTTGCACAAGCCTTTGTTTCCGTTAAAAAAATCGTTGTTTTTTCACGCACGCTGGAGAAGGTAGCAGACCCGAAGACCACCATTATTAATACCGGCCTGCGGGAAGCGATACGTAAACTAAAGGAGGAAGAAGGCGGAGACATGTTGCTCGGCGGAGTGGATCTCGCTTCGCAATTGATGGAACTCGATCTGATCGATGAATACCGCTTTATGGTGCAGCCTCTTATCGTGGGAGAAGGACGGCGCTTGTTCGAGGATATCAGTCTTCCGGAAAAATTACAATTAAAACTTGCTGAATCGAAAACGCTAAAATCAGGGTCTATAGCGCTTCACTATGTCAGATAATCAGGCAAAGCCGATCACTTCCTTTACCTGCAGTTGTTTATCCAATAAAGTAAAACAAGCTTTATAACCCGGTTCAATTTTTCCGAGTTGGTGATCAAGCCGCAGCACGCGCGCAGGATACAATGAACACATGCGCAAGGCTTCGCTCTCATCGAGCCGTACATGCGCTACGAGGTTGTGCAGACAGCGTTCCATCGTCAGTGCAGAACCACTGAGGATACCCGCCGCTTCATATTTATCACCCGCAGGTGTGTGTTGATACGGACCCTGGTCCGTTTCGGTAACGGCATCTGTGATGGCAAAAAGCCGTTCACCCATCGCAGCTTTGGCAATACGCACTGCGGCATAGTCCACATGATAGCCATCGGGAATGATACTCGACATGATCCGTTTGTCGTCCATTGCCGCACCCGCCAGTCCGGGTTCCCGGTGATGAAGCGGACTCATGGCATTGAAGAGATGCGTAACCGCAGTGATGCCCCGACTGAAACCGTTGACAGCTTCGGCATAAGTAGCGTTGCTGTGTCCTGCGGAGAGAATGATGCCTGCGTTGAGCAAACGCCGGATGATATGCTCCGTGCAAACTTCGGGAGCCAGTGTGATCATTTTAATCACATCAGCGCCATAGTCAAGCAGGCGGGCTACTTCATCTTCTGTTGGCGGATGAATGAGCGATTCAATATGTGCACCTCTGCGCACGGGGTGCAGCCACGGTCCTTCGAGGTGGAGACCATAAATACCTTTCCCGCCTGCTGCATGATAAGCTTTCACCGCATCGATTGCTTTCAGGCAAACCTCCTGTGTATTGGTAGCGATGGTGGGCAGGCATAATGCCGTACCGCTGCGGCGGTTGCTCTCATTTAATAAGAAAAGGCTTTCTGTGTCCGGGTAAGCAGATAATAATCGTTTTGAAGCACCATAAAGCTGCACATCGATAAAAGCGGGCACCATGGAAATGCCCGGCAGTTTTGTTACCACTGCATCGTCCGGAAGAAGGTTGGCGGGAATGACGGCGGTTATTTCCGTTCCGGTTGTTACCACGGCATGTCCGCTCAGCCAGTTATCGCCAGTGAACAGTTGACCGGGAATATAAACCTGCCTGTTGCTCATTGTTTCCAGAATCGTCCTAAGAATCCGATATAACTTTCTTTGCGCGCAGGTACGGCTACGATTTTGCTGCCGCCACCGGCAGCCGTATCGGCAACGGGTTCGAAGTAAGTAACGGTGAAGGTGGAATACAAGCCGCTGCTGCTATGCTCGATAGAGGGCGGGCTTTTTAACTGGCCGGTTTTATCCAGGTAAGTAGTGAAATCGTTAAGCCCGGGTCTTGTAATAAAAGACACCAGAATGACACCAACGATAAAAAGAAATACGGTATTGCGGAAGGTCTTGCGCTTCATTGCCCAAAGATAGCTTTTACCAACAAGTTTCCATATTTGCTAACCGGTTACAAAGCGATAGCCGATTCCTTTTATGGTAATGATCTCAAGGCTGGGATCTTCCCGCAGGTAACTGCGCAGCTTGGTGATATATACATCCAGGTTGCGGCTGTTGAAAAAGGAATCGTTACCCCAGAGTAGGTTGAGCACGTCGCGGCGGTCGATTACGCGGTCGCGGTGTTCGTATAATAAGCGCAACAGTTCGCTTTCGCGATAGGAGAGTTTTCGTTCCGCAGTGTTATTGGCAAGCACCTGCCGGTTGAGGTGAAACTGAAATTTTCCGATGGTGACCGAATCCGCAGATGTTTGCGCCGGTGCATCCACGCGCCGGCGTAAGGCATGTTGTATGCGTACGATCAGTTCTTCCACGCTGAAAGGCTTACGGATATAATCGTTGCCTCCGACTGAAAATCCTTTTATCACGTCTTCTGTTTGCGTCTTGGCCGTCAGGAAAATGATGGGAATGTCTTCATTGAGCTGGCGTATTTCATCCGCAATGGCAAAACCATCTTTGTTGGGCAACATGATATCGAGCACGCAGATATCGGCCCGGCTGCCGGCGAAGACCTCCATTGCCCGTCCGCCATCGGCTTCCATGATCACTTCAAAGCCTCGGCTTTCCAGGCTTTCCTTGACAATTTTGCCCAGAAACACTTCGTCTTCCACATAAAATATTCTGATCGGTTCCATGCATGTTATTTTGGGAAATGGATGATGAATCTTGTACCAGCACCGGTACCCGGCTCAATATGGATGGTGCCATTGTGTTTGGCTACCACCTGTGCTACATAACTCAGGCCGAGTCCGTGGCCTTTGGCATTGTGGGTGTCGCCATGCGGCACGCGGAAAAATTTCTCAAATACTTTTTGCCGGTACTCAGGTGGTATGCCGACGCCATTGTCACCCACCTCAAGTGTCAGGTCTTTTTCAGTGCCCTGCAGGCGAACAGTTATCTGCGGATGTTCGCTGCTGTATTTAAGTGCATTGTCCACCAGGTTAAACACCAGGCTTTGCAAATGAAGCTTGTCGCCGGTAATGGTACATTCGCCGCTGGTTTCGATGGAAAGGGACGCGTGTTGTTTTTCCAGTTGCAAACGCATGGACTCCGCTACTTCTTCTACTAATTCCTGCAGGTTGACAAGCTCCGGTCTCAGTTCAATTTCTTTTTTCTCAAACATGGATAGCTTGAGTACTTTATCCACGAGTAGTGACAGGCGTTGCAGTTCGTTGCGGGAGATATCGAGGTATTCACGCGTGCGGGCCGGATCTTTGAGTGCGTTGAAATTGCGCAATGCTTCGATGGCCACACCTACAGTAGCGATCGGCGTCTTGAGTTCGTGTGTGATGTTGCTGATGAATTCCTGTTTGATAGCAGCCAGGCGTTGCTGCCGTTTGAGGCCTGCATAAAGCAGGAAGAAGGAGAGCAGCGTGATGGTGACAAGACCCAGCGAAAATACAATCGGCAGGCTCAGCCTTTTTAATAAATAGGGTGTTGTATTGCCAAGCGAGAACTCATAAGAAGGGATGTGAGGATAAACTGTACTGTCCTGCTCCTTTTTATGGATGATGGAAAAAGGTACACGGCTGTGCATGGAGTCCAGCCTGTGGTTGAGTTTGTTCACAATCAGGTTCAATGGCAGTGTATCATACAAAATAGAATCAATGCGGATGGCTCCGTTGAATCCGCTGTCGCGGTAGGAAAACTTAACCGGTCTTACCGTCATCCTGCCGGGCGTGCGCTGAGGTGTATTGTTGCGGCGAAATATTTTTCGCAGCGTGTCTGTGCTGATGGCTGTCAGTTGGGTTCTTTTCTTAATAGAATCGAGCGCACGAGAAATGTTTTCCGGTGATGTCCCGCCACTTGTAATAACGATGCGCTTGATGTTGTTGGGGTTGATGGAGTCCAGGGGGAATACAGCGCCGAGTGAATCAGACTGGGTTGTTTTGCGGAAAGTGATGATCATGCCCGAATTACCGGATACTTTTACATGCACTGAATCTTCGGGGAGTTGTTTGCTGACGGCTGCTGCAATTCTGGCTGCGCGTGCCTCCGCCGGCCCGGGCGTTTTTTTCGTGCTTGCAGAAGATTTTGTTGCCCTTACTTCCACGCGGTTGGTGTCTTTGATGATGCCGGTGATTTTCGCCTGGATCGATGAATCCTGCATCTGGCGGACGAGATCGCTAAAGGCGGTGTTGACTTTTATATCGAGCGTCTTTTTTTCACGCTGAAATGTATTAGCCAGCCAATATACCTGGAAGCCTGCCACCACCAGTATGGCCGGAATGATCAAAGCCAGTAACCACGCCGTTTTCTTCATACATCAAAAGTAAAGGAATGCCTTTGAGCGGGGCGGTATTATTAACGTTTATTAACCTAAAACCAAGGTGCCTTAACTTATCGGGAACAGACCGGCACTTAGCTTTGGACCATAACAGATAACCACAGGCTGTTGTCCATTTATCTAAACAAAAAAACGATATGAAACGACTGTTTATTCCGGCGATTGCCTTGCTTGCGGCTACCACGCTTCATGCACAACAGAAAGAAGGCCGGATCATTTATGAACGCACAATGACGACGCAGATATCCATTGCAGGGAACCCTGAACTGGAGCGACAGTTGTCCAAGCCCCGTGTCAATCGCCTCGAAGTGAATTTTAAAAATGACCAGATGACCAGCCTGCAGTTGCCCGACGACAACCAGGATGCTGATATCGGTTCGGGCGGATTAAGCATACGTACTGTGGGCTTGGGTAGCAACGATATTGTTTTTTGTGACTTTAAAAGAGGATTGCGCATTGAGCAGAAAGAAATGTTTGAAAAGACCTACCTGGTTACCGACAGCATAAAAATGGCCAACTGGAAACTGAGTGACGAAACAATCGATATCCTCGGACATCCCTGCCGCAAAGCCACCACCGAACGCATCATTAAGCGTACGAGTATGCGCATGGAAAACGGGAAAATGGAAAGCAAAGAGGTGATCGATACCAGCCTGGCCATTGCCTGGTATGCCACCGATATTCCCGTACCTGGCGGTCCGGAAATGCAGGGACAACTGCCTGGTATGATCCTGCAACTTGAAATGAATAACGGAAAGATAATTTACCGTGCGGTGGAGATCAATGCGAAAGCCACGGCTTCGACGCTGAAAGAGCCAACCAAGGGTAAAAAGATGACGGCAACGGCATTTGCGGAAGAAAGGAAGAAGATGACCGACGAAATGCGGAAAAATAGTGGTGGCGTAATACGCATCGGCGGATAAAAATACAAGCCATCTTTGCTCGGAAGCGGCACCGTCCTGGTGCCGCTTTTTTCATGTTAAGCTCAACGCGGAAAGTTTATCTTTACGCCGTCCCTGGAATGTGACACCCGGATGCCATGAAAAACGTTAAGGGTTGCCTGCCTGCACAGTACAAATAATTACCATGAAGAAGTACAGGAATCTATCTTTTTATGTGCTAACGATTACGGGCTTCTCCGCGCTGATCTGGTTTATTATCCATCGCGGTGAAAAACTGGAATCGGGCACGGCCGCCTATCGCCAGCCTAAAGCTGCAGGCTCTTCATGGGATCAGTTTCAGCAAACTTATTTCGACAATCTTACGCATCCGCTGGCAATCCTGCTGTTGCAGATCATTACCATTATTGTAGTGGCCAGGGTATTCGGATACCTTTGCAGGAAAATCCGGCAGCCTTCCGTAATCGGTGAAATCATTGCGGGTATATTTCTGGGGCCTTCTTTTATCGGGACCTATTTCCCGGAGTTCTCGGCTTTTCTTTTTCCTGCTAAATCGCTTCCCAACCTGCAATTCCTCAGCCAGATCGGCCTGATCCTTTTCATGTTTGTGGTAGGAATGGAACTCGATCTGAAAGTGCTGCGCAATAAGGCCAAAGACGCCATTGTAGTGAGCCATGCCAGTATCATATTCCCTTTCGCGTTAGGCATCACGCTGGCTTATTATATATATACAGAATTCGCACCGCCGGGTGTGCGCTTCCTATCCTTCTCCTTATTCACCGGTATTGCAATGAGTATAACGGCTTTTCCGGTACTGGCGCGCATTGTACAGGAGCGGGGTTTATCGAAAACGCGACTGGGTACGGTGGCCATTACCTGTGCGGCCGCAGATGATATCACCGCCTGGTGTATTCTGGCGGCTGTTATCGCGATTGTAAAAGCCGGATCTATCTATAGCTCTGTATACACAATCCTGATGGCGGGCGCTTATGTAGTGATCATGCTTAAAGTAGTCCAGCCTTTTCTGAAAAAACTCGGAGAAAAATATTCCAACCGTGAATCACTCGGCAAACCTGCTGTAGCCATCTTCTTTATCATCCTGCTGATCTCTTCTTATGCTACCGAAGTGATCGGCATTCATGCCTTGTTCGGCGCATTCCTGGCAGGGGTGATCATGCCGGCCACCACCAACTTCCGTAATATTTTTATTGAAAAAGTGGAAGACGTTTCGATGGTATTGCTGCTGCCATTGTTCTTTGTATTTACCGGTCTGAGAACGGAAATAGGCTTGCTCAACGACCCTTATCTGTGGAAGATCTGCGGTTTGATCATATTGGTAGCCGTAGTGGGTAAGTTCGTGGGAAGCGCCCTGGCTGCACGATTCGTAGGGCAAAGCTGGAAAGACAGCCTTGCTTTGGGCGCTTTGATGAACACCCGCGGACTGATGGAACTGATCGTGCTGAACATCGGTTATGACCTGGGCGTAATGACGAAAGAAGTATTTGCCATGATGGTGATCATGGCGCTGGTAACCACTTTCATGACCGGACCGGCGCTGGATCTGATCAACCGGTTCAGCCGCTCCAAATCGGATGACGATGCAATAGGGCCACTGGAGAAACCGCGAACCTATAATGTATTGGTATCATTCAGTACACCGGAAAAAGGGATAGCCTTGCTGAAGCTTGCCAATAGCCTTATCCGGAAAAATATTGCGCAGGCATCGGTAACGGCGCTTCACCTTTCATCGAGTGCCGAACTCAATGCGTTCAACCAGGCACAAGTGGAAAAAGACAACTTTGAACCGATCAACCAGGAAGCAGAACGTCTCAATCTTCCTGTAGCCAATTTATTCAAACCTACATCCGACATCGAAGGAGAGATCATCGGTACGGCAAACTCCGGTCAATATGATCTGTTGCTGGTTGGCGCCGGGCACTCTGTATTCGAAGGCACGCTGCTGGGTAAACTGTTGGGATTCACCAACCGCATTATCAACCCCGAACGTCTTTACGATACCATCACCGGTAAGGAAGGTTTATTTGAAACGGCTGTGTTTGACGAACGTATCCGCCAGATCACCCGCGGCACCAAAGTGCCGGTTGGTATCTATCTGGATAAGGGCTTGGAAAATATGAACCGCATCTACATTCCGTTCTTTGCCATGAGCGACAGTTTCCTGCTGATCTATGCACAGAAGCTGATGCACAACAGCGAAGCGCTGGTAACCGTGCAGGATGCATCCGGTATCATTGCGCAGAATCCGGAGATACGCCACACGATCACCTCGGTAGAACAAGATCTTTCAGGACGCATCCTGATTGCCGGAGATCAGACGATAACCGAAGCACAACTCGGCCAGCAGGATCTGATGCTGATCAGTTTTGAAAGCTGGAAAAAAGCGGTAGAAGCCCAGAGCGAGTGGTTGTCGCATTCACCGTCGGTGTTGGTGTTGAAGCCTTGAGGAAGGTGTAAGGTATTAGGTTTTAAGTAATAAGTTGTAAGTAGTTTTTTGCGCCTTTGCTCCTAATGCTGCTTTGCGTGAAGGCTGTTTTCACGATTAACGATTCACGCGGCGCCCCTTTTCACCATTTTTTTTGAATTTTGACTTTTGAATTTTGACTTTGAAAAACATTCTGATCATAGACGATGAAGAACAGCTCCGGAAGTTGCTGGGCAGAATCATTGCGCTGGAAGGGTTTTCGGTTACCGAAGCCTCTACCATAAAAGCCGCAACGATACAACTGCAACAACAACAACCCGAAGTTATTCTCTGCGACGTACGCCTGCCGGATGGCAACGGCGTTGATTTTGTGGCTACCGTAAAAAAACAATATCCCGGTACCGAAATCATTTTACTTACCGCATTTGGCAATATTCCCGATGGCGTGAGCGCCATGAAGAAAGGCGCGTTTGATTACCTGGTTAAAGGAAATGACAACGACCGCATCATTCCGCTGCTGCACCAGGCCGTGGAGCAGGCGTTGCTCAACCGCAAGAACGCGGTAAAATTTGAATTGACCGATAAATACAGCTTTGATACCATCATCGGTCAAAGCAAAAGCATACAAACGGCGATCAACCTCGCCAAACGCATAGCGCCAGGCGACTCCACCGTATTATTATTGGGAGAAACCGGGTCGGGTAAGGAAGTCTTTGCCAATGCCATTCACCAAAGCAGCAAACGAAAAGATCAACCGTTCATCGCGCTCAATTGCAGCGCTTTTGCCAGGGACCTGCTCGAAGGAGAATTGTTCGGCCATAAAGCCGGTGCATTCACAGGAGCCACCAAAGACAAAAAAGGATTGATTGAAATGGCTAACGGCGGCACACTCTTCCTCGATGAAATAGGAGAGCTGCACATCGACCTGCAGGCAAAGCTGCTGCGTGTGCTGGAAAATGGCCAGTTCATCAAACTCGGCGATACAAAAATTTCATCGGCAGATGTACGCATCATTGCAGCCACCAACAGGGATTTGCAGACCGAAGCAGCGCAAGGGCGTTTTAGGGAAGACCTTTATTACCGGCTGAATGTATTCACCATACCACTGCCCGCCCTGCGCGAACGCGCGGAAGATATTCCGGCACTCGTGGAAGTCTTTCTTCAACAACTAGCTAACAAAAATCAGGTGACCGCACCAGCCGTGAGTGCGGAAGCCATGGTCCTGCTGAAAAAATATTCCTGGAAAGGAAATATCCGGGAATTGAAGAACGTAGTCGAAAGAGCAATTGTATTACAGGACGACCAGCTTATTCTCCCCGAACATTTGCCTTTCGATATACAACAACATTCCGGAACCTCAACGGCCGGTCTTTCCCTCGCCGCCGTGGAGCAACAGCATATCCGCAAAATATTACAGGCAACGCAATGGAATAAAACACGCGCAGCCAAATTACTCGAGATTGGTCTGGCCACACTCTATCGCAAAATGGAAGAGTACCAGATATCATCTGATCTCTCAAAATGAAAAAAACCTTCTCAAAATGAGAAGGTTTTTTTATGCCGGCACAGTTTCAGTTTTCCTAAAATCATTTTTCAAGTAGTTGTTGCTCATTCCTTTAAAGTAATAATCCCTTTGGCATAAAGCGGACGGTATCTCGTTTGCCTTATGCCAGCCGTGGAAACAAACACTCTTTCATTTAAACAGTACTTCATGCTTACCGCAATTCTTTTAGCAGCCGGCCTGCTCATTTTCGGACTTTTTTATAAATGCATTGACTGGTTTGAAAAAATTTAAAATCATGATGAACCTACTTTTTATCCTGTCTCTGTTTGTCTTCGGCTATCTCCTCTACGTATTGATCAAACCTGAAAAATTCTGATTTATGACCAGCGAAATTACAGGTGTCGTATTCACCTTTCTATTGACGCTGCTGCTGGCTTATCCCCTCGGCAAATACATTGCGCGGGTATTCAGCGGCGAAAAAAGTTTTATGGATGTTATGAACCCGGTGGAGCGTTTCTTCTTCCGGGTATCGGGCATCGATCCGAAAGAGCCGATGAACTGGAAACAGTTTCTCAAAGCCATGCTCACCATCAATATGCTGTGGCTGGTATATGCCATGCTGTTGCTGGTGTTCCAGGACAAACTTCCCCTGAACCCTGATGGCAATGGCGGGCAAACACCCGATCTTGCTTTTAATACAGCTATCAGTTTTCTCGTCAATTGCAACCTGCAACATTATTCCGGCGAGTCGGGACTCACTTATTTCACGCAGTTATTTGTGATCACCTTTCTGCAATTTGTAAGTGCGGCCACAGGTATTGCTGCGCTTGCCGGCATGTTGAATGGTCTTAAACAAAAGACAACACAAAACCTCGGTAACTTCTGGAGTTTATTTACACGATCCATTACCCGCATCTTATTACCGCTTTGCATCGTTGGTGCGGTACTGCTTGCCTTCAACGGCACACCCACCAGCTTCGATGGAAAAGACACGATCACAACCCTGCAAGGCGATTCTGTGCAGGTGTCGCGCGGACCGGCGGCAGGCATGATTGCTATCAAACATCTGGGTACGAATGGTGGTGGCTGGTTCGGTGCCAACTCCGCACATCCGCTGGAGAACCCGAATTATTTCACCAACATCCTGGAAATGGTGATGCAGGTTGTGATACCGGTGGCATTGCTTTTTGCCCTTGGCTTTTATTTAAACAGACGCAAACTCGCCAGGGTGTTTTTTGGTGTCATGACGCTGGGCATGCTTTGCCTGCTCATTCCCACGATCATTGCGGAAGTAGGCGGTAACCCTGCCATAGAAAAAATGGGCATCACGCAGGCAACAGGAGCCATGGAAGGGAAAGAAGTAAGGTTTGGTCCCGCCGCATCGGCTTATTGGAGTACGGTAACCACCATCATTTCTACTGGTTCTGTCAATTCTATGCACGACAGCTCTATGCCTGTATCCGGACTGATGCAGTTGCTGGGCATGATGATCAATGCTTTTTATGGTGGATGTGGTGTGGGTATATTAAACTACCTCATCTATATCATCATTGCCGTTTTTATTTCCGGGTTGATGGTAGGAAGAACGCCGGAGTTCATGGGCCACAAAGTGGAAGCCCGCGAAGTGAAGATCGCCGCATTGGTCACCTTGCTGTCGGCATTTCTCATAAAAGGATTTGTGGCATTGGCTGCGTATATGGTAGCGCATAATCCGGAAATGGCCTGGGCGGTAAAACCAGGAAGCTGGCTCAATAATCCATCCTATCATGGCTTTTCGGAAATGTTGTACGAGTTCACCTCTGCCAATGCCAATAACGGATCCGGCTTTGAAGGACTGGGTGATAACAATGTGTTCTGGAATGTAACAACCGGCATTGTGCTGATCCTCGCGCGGTTTATTCCGATCATTGGTCCTATTGCCATCGTCGGTTTACTGGCGAATAAAAAATTCATTCCCGATTCTCCGGGTACGCTCCGCATAGACTCCTGGACTTTCGGCATCATGACGTTTGCCGTGATCATTGTCATCAATGCATTATCATTTTTCCCAGCATTGGCACTCGGACCACTGGCGGAATACTTCTCTTTATACTAACAGCTAATTACAAGACAATGAAACAACATAATAAAGTAAGTCTTTTCGAACCGTCACTCGTCAGCACGGCCATCCGCCAGTCGTTCGTAAAGCTGCATCCCGGATTGATGATCAAAAATCCGGTAATGTTCACGGTAGAAATCGGCACGGCGGTGATGTTGATCGTTTCACTTTATCAATTGATCACCGGCGATCTGTCGCAAGGCGCTGCGTGGTATAACTGGGTGATTTTTTCTATTCTGCTGTTGACCGTTCTTTTTGCCAATTTCGCGGAGGCATTGGCCGAGGCGCGCGGTAAAGCCCAGGCAGAAAGTCTCCGTAAAACGCGCGAAGAAACGCCGGCTAAAAAGATCGCATCAGATGGAAAAATAGAAACCCTTTCTTCTTCCATGCTGCAGCTCGGTGATCAATTTGTCTGCGAAGCAGGAGATATCATTCCGATGGACGGAGAGATTACCCAGGGTATCGCCACCATCGATGAATCGGCTATTACCGGTGAATCCGCACCGGTGATCCGCGAGGCAGGTGGCGACAAATCATCCGTTACAGGCGGCACAAAAGTGCTCAGTGACCGCATTGTTGTGAAAGTAACCACGCAACCCGGCGAATCATTCCTTGATAAAATGATCGCACTCGTGGAAGGCGCATCGCGGCAAAAAACACCGAACGAAATTGCACTGACGATACTCCTCGCATCATTTACCCTGATCTTCATTATCGTGTGCGTGACGCTGAAACCGTTTGCAGACTATGCCAACACGCCGATCACGATCGCCGCTTTCATTTCACTCTTTGTCTGCCTTATTCCCACTACCATCGGCGGCTTGTTATCTGCTATTGGCATCGCGGGGATGGACAGGGCGCTGCGGGCAAATGTGATAGCGAAAAGCGGTAAAGCGGTAGAAACCGCCGGTGACGTAGATGTGTTGTTGCTTGATAAAACCGGCACCATCACTATCGGCAACCGCAAGGCCACCCACTTCTATGCAACGGAAACGGAGGATGAAAATGAATTTATCCAAACGGCTTTGCTGAGTTCCCTGTCGGACGACACGCCCGAGGGAAAATCAATTGTGGAACTGGCACATGCCAAAGGCGTGAATGCGCAGGCAGCAGCAGGATCGCAGTTTGTACAATTCACGGCAGAAACAAGAAGCAGCGGCGTTGACACACCCGATGGCAACAAAATAAGAAAAGGTGCATTCGATGCTATCCGCCAGATGGCAATACAGGCGGGACACACAGTATCTCACACAACCGAACAAAAAGTAAAATCGATTGCGGAAAATGGCGGCACCCCGCTGGTGGTAGCCATTAACAATAAGATAAAAGGCGTGATCGAACTGCAGGATATCATTAAACCCGGCATACAGGAACGCTTTCAGCGCTTACGTAAAATGGGTGTGAAAACGGTGATGGTAACCGGCGACAATCCATTGACCGCAAAATACATTGCAGAAAAAGCCGGCGTGGATGATTTTATCGCGGAAGCAAAACCTGAGGATAAAATGAATTACATCAAAAAAGAACAGAATGCCGGTAAACTCGTAGCCATGATGGGCGATGGCACCAACGACGCACCCGCATTGGCACAGGCCGATGTTGGCGTGGCCATGAACAGCGGCACGCAGGCCGCCAAGGAAGCCGGCAATATGGTGGACCTCGACAACGATCCTACCAAATTGATTGAAGTGGTGGAGATCGGCAAGCAATTGCTGATTACACGTGGCACACTTACTACGTTTTCCATTGCCAACGATGTGGCCAAATACTTTGCAATCGTTCCGGCGCTGTTCATTGCGTCCATACCGGCACTGCAATCGCTCAACATCATGGGGCTGAAAAGCCCGGAGTCGGCTATTCTCTCAGCAGTTATTTTCAACGCCATCATCATACCGATGCTGATACCGCTCGCATTGAAAGGGGTGAGTTATAAACCCATCGGCGCTTCGGCCTTGCTCAGAAGAAACCTGCTCATTTATGGTTTGGGTGGCGTAATCGTTCCGTTCATCGGCATCAAGCTGATCGATATGTTACTCGGTTTATTTATGTAAGTAGTAAAAATAAAAACATGAAAAAGAATCTTTCAATATCACTCCGTCTCACATTGATCATGATCGTGCTATGCGCAGTGATCTATCCATTGGTGATTGCCGCTGTAGGCAAACTTACACCGGGCGGAGGCAAAGGCCAGACCGAAAAGGTCAACGGCAAAGTAGTGGGCTATTCGAATGTGGGACAAAAGTTCACGGAAGACAAGTATTTCTGGGGACGTCCCAGCGCGGTCGAATACAATGCAGCAGGTTCGGCCGGATCAAACAAAGGCCCTTCCAATCCCGACTACCTGCAACTGGTACAGGATCGCATCGACAGTTTCCTGGTGCATAATCCCGGTATAAGGAAAGAAGATATTCCTGCGGAAATGGTGACTGCATCGGGCAGTGGTCTGGATCCGCATATATCACCGGCATCCGCATTCATCCAGGTAAAAAGGATTGCGGCAGTGCGTGGCCTGGCAGAAGAAAAAATAAAATCACTGGTCGATGCGCACACCGAAGTACCGCTGGCCGGTGTATTCGGACCATCAAAAATAAATGTACTCCAACTCAATATTGCTCTCGACGAATTAAAATAAATCAAACATGAAACTCAGGATGACAGGCGTTGCCGTTTTAATATCACTGGCAGGTGCAGCGCAGGATACTACTCAGCAAACTTCTCCGTTGACTATCAGCGGCTACGCAGAAGCGTACTATAGCTATGACTTTAATAAACCTTCGGATAACAATCGTCCCGGATTTTTATACAGTCATAACCGGCATAATGAATTCACGGCCAACCTGGCTTATATAAAGGCGGCGTACAATACAGAACGTGTAAGAGCCAATATTTCCCTGGCAGCGGGTACATATATCAATGCCAACTACGCAGCGGAGACCGGCGTGATGAAAAATATTTTCGAAGCCAACGCCGGATACAAGCTTAGTACAAAACGCAATCTTTGGTTCGATATCGGCATTTTCCCCTCACACATAGGTTTTGAAAGTGCGGTGAGCAAAGACTGCTGGGCATTGACCAGGAGTCTGATGGCGGAAAATTCTCCTTACTATGAAAGCGGAGCCAAACTGACTTACAGCACCAATGATGGCAAATGGACAATCAGTGCCCTTGCGCTGAATGGCTGGCAGCGTATCAAACGCGTGGATGCCAACTCAAAAATGAACTGGGGAACGCAGGTTGCCTATAAACCAACCAGTAAGATCGCGCTTAACTACAGCATGTTCTATGGTTCCGACAAACCAGATTCCGCGCGGCTGAACCGGCTCTTTCATAATATCTATGGCATCTTTCAATTCTCGGATCAATGGGGCTTTACTGCCGGATTAGATATTGGTACGGAACAGAAAACCAAAGGACGAAGTGAAATGAACACCTGGTATTCGCCGGTTGGTATATTGCGGTTCACGCCTGTATCGAAATGGGCATTTGCCTTGCGAGGGGAGTATTACGAAGATAAAAACGGAGTGATCATTGCCACCGGAACGCCGGACGGATTCAGAACATCCGGTATTTCATTCAATGCCGACTATCTTCCTTTTTCCAATCTTGCCTTGCGGGCGGAAGGACGATGGCTGAAGAGTAAAGACGCTATTTTTTCAAAAGATGGCGTAGCAACCGACCATACCACCACAGTTACTTTCTCTGCGGCAGTGAGTTTTTAATAACACTATATGACCGGCAAACTAAAAATCTATATCGGCATGAGTGCGGGCGTTGGTAAAACCTACCGCATGCTCCAGGAGGCGCATAACCTGTTGCGCAACGGCGTCAACATTAAAATCGGTTATGTGGAAACCCATGGCCGGGTGGAAACAGAAGCGCTGGTGGAAGGATTGCCTGTCATTCCCCGTAGAAAAGTATTCTATAAAGGCAAACAGCTTGAAGAACTCGATGTGCAGGCCATCCTGCTGTTGCATCCGGCTGTTGTGATCGTGGATGAACTCGCGCATACCAACATTCCCGGCAGTAAAAATGCGAAACGATGGCAGGACGTGATGGATATTCTACAGGCTGGTATTGATGTTATTTCCGCCGTGAACATACAACACATCGAAAGCATCAACCAGGATGTGAAAACGATCACCGGTGTGGAAGTGAAAGAACGTATTCCGGATAAAATGTTGCAGATCGCCAATGAAGTAGTGAACATCGACCTCAGCGCAGACGATCTGATAACGCGGTTAAAAGAAGGAAAGATCTATGATGCGAGTAAGGTACAACAGGCCTTACAAAACTTTTTTAAACCCGATAAAATCCTTCAGCTACGCGAGCTGGCCTTGAAAGAAGTGGCCGGCCAGGTAGAACGGAAAGTAGACTATGAAGTGACCGCCAAGGAAAAACCCTGGCGCCACGAACGGCTGCTGGCCTGCATTTCATCGAATCACCTCATTGCGCAGCACATTATCCGGAAAACGGCCAGGCTGGCTTCTTATTACAACAGCAAGTGGTATGTACTTTACGTACAGACCGCCAGGGAATCGACGGATAAAATATCACTGGCGGCCCAACGTCACCTGATCAATAACTTTCAGAATGCGACGGAACTGGGCGCAGAAGTGCTGCAGGTGAAAGAAGAGAACATTGCCCGCGCCATTATCCATGAAATTCAAACCAAGAAAATCACGACCGTCTGCATCGGCAAACCTCATATTAAACTCTGGCGGATCATTTTGCGTACAGGTGTTTTCAATGGCTTATTGAAAGCCCTGTCGGAAAATGACGTAGACCTGGTAATTTTGTCCTGAACATGACAACGGTAAAGAAAAGGATACGGCTGGGAACTTTGTTCCTTTTTCTGCTGACACTGCTTTCCTGCGGTGTGGGCATCTTTCATCTTGTCCGGCTGAAAAACGATGCTACGTTGATTTTAAAGAATAACTACGAGTCGCTGGACTATACATATTCCCTGCAACAGATCATGGATACGTCCGGCGAAGGCAAAACCCTGCCACCGGCGTTTGACAGTGTATTAAAAAAACAGGAACAGAATATCACCGAACCCGGCGAACAGGAAGCTACACGCCGCGTGAGGGCTGCTTATGAAAAATATAGGCTCGATACGGGCAAAGCAGGTCTGACTGAAATACGAGCGGCCCTACACACGGTCCTTCGTCTGAATATGTCGGCTATTGAAACAAAAAACATAAAAGCCGGCAACACCGCCAACACAGCGCTTACCTATATCACCCTGCTGGCCGCTATTATCTTTCTGATCGGCTTTACTTTCTCTTTCAATTTTCCTGGCGTACTTACCACGCCCATAAGCGCATTAACGGAAGGTCTCCGGGAAATAGCGCGGAAGAACTATCATTTTCGCATTCACCTCGATCGTAAGGATGAATTTGGTCAGATGGCCGAATCATTCAATGACATGGCCGAACGCCTGGAATATTTTGAAAACAGCAACCTGAATAAACTGATCTTCGAAAAGACCAGGGCCGAAGCGGTGATCAATAGCCTGAAGGAAGCCAGCATAGGGATCGATAAAAATGATGTCATTCTCTTTGCCAACGATCAGGCATTACAACTGCTCGGTATGCAGACGGCAGACGTGGTTGGGAAATCTGTTGAGCAGGTGAGCAGCAGGAATGATCTGTTCCGGTTTTTACTGGAAGACAGAGGTAATCTTCCTTTCAAAATCGTACTCGATAACCGCGAGAACTATTTTACCAAAGAGATCATTGATATATCGCAGCAGGATGCGAACAGCAAAGTGATCATTCTCCGAAATATCACTTCCTTTAAAGAACTGGATGTGGCCAAAACGAATTTCATCGCCACCATCTCTCACGAATTGAAAACACCACTGGCTTCCTCCGACTTCAGCCTGAAGTTATTGTCGGACGAGCGCGTGAGCACCCTTACAGAAGAACAACGCGAGCTCATTACCAATCTCAAACAAGACAATCAACGCATGCTGCGTATACTAAGCGAACTGCTGAATATGTCGCAGGTAGAGGCGGGTAAAATACAATTGGATATTGCCGAGACAGATCCTGTATCGATCATGGAAAATGCGGTGTTGTCGGTGAATACAGCAGCGCGGGAAAAGCAGGTAGTGATCGGGCGGGCATTTGAAAAAGACCTGCCACCCGTCAAAGCCGATGCAGAAAAAACCACCTGGGTATTGAATAATTTCCTGATGAATGCCATTAAGTATTCATCAGAAGAACAAAAAGTGATCCTGCGCATTTACCGCAAAGAGGGAGATGTAGTTTTCTCCGTTACAGATCAGGGACCGGGCATTCCCACAGAATACCTGGAGAAAGTCTTTGACCGTTTTTTCAAAGTGCCGGGCTCCAAAGCCGGCGGCACCGGTCTCGGCCTCGCCATTAGCCGGGAGTTCATAGAAGCGCAGGGCGGACAGGTTTGGGTGGAGAGCGAGTATGGCCAGGGAAGTACGTTTGGGTTCCGGTTGCCTGCGGTGGGCGAGGTTGTAATTAAATAATTTATAAGTATTTCTTTGCGGCTTTATTGACTATTTACGTCACCTGATCCTCTTAATGCCCTGATTCGTGTATACACGAACCAGGGTGTTGGCTTACTGGCTTATTCTCTTACCTGAGCCTGATTCCGTTCGGTTGTCCCAAGCCAACCTTGCTCAGGCTGTAGGTAAAGCTCAGCATAAAATAACGACGCACGGTATTCACGCGACTGTCTTCAATAAAGTTTTGTACAGTGGTGCGATTGATGCCAAGGTTGCGGTTCAGGATATCGTTGGCTGTGAACTTCAGTTCTCCGCGCTGACCTTTCAGGAAAAGTTTACTGAGAGAGGCGCCCCACAACGGCACTTTCGCATTGAAGCCATTTGCCCGCTGATTGTTGACACGGTAAAGAAAATCGGTAGAAAAACGGAACTGCTTCGGCAACTCAATGTTTAATTCGGTTTCATAATCCTGCGAGAGAAACTGGTTGTTAAGTGCAGGTTGTAATGAATAACCGGTGCGCGTATAATTTATAGCAGCGGAAACATGCCAGTCAATTTTATCTGAAATATCAAAGTCGAGCGACAAACGTGGTGCCGCATTGAACATGGAAATGTCGTTGCCCTGCCCGTTGATGAACTGGCGGCCGCGGTTGTACAACAGGGTGGCTCCGGCACGCATTCTTCCTTTCGTAAAATGTAATGGCATACCATAATTGATATTTCCCATCACATTGTAAACACCATTTACATTCACTGGGCGTGTGCGCTTTACACCATTTGCCTGCAACGTATCTGCATTCACGATTTTATTATCTACACGTGAAGCATTGAGCGAGGCAAAAAAGCTTTTTCCTTTGAACGTGCTGATGCTGTTATAATTGATCTGCACATTGTGCTGATACTCCTGTTTCAGATCAGGGTTACCTTCTTTGATGTTGAGTGGATTGCTGATATCAGGCACGGGTTGCAGTTGGCTGACATTCGGCTGATTGGTGCTGGTACGGTAAAATAAAACGATGCTCTTGTTGTTGGTGAACTTATATTGAAAACGAGCGGTGGGCAGGATGTTGGTAAATGACTTACGGATAATGGAATCTTTCACCGTTATTATTTCTCCTTCGAGATTGGCTTGCTGCCAGTTGGCGCCAACAAAATAAATGAATTTCCTTTTTTGGGTACGCCAGCGGATTCCCGCATTTACGTATCCATAGCGGTTGGTAAAATCATTGGTAAGTGAATCATTCAACTCATCGTATTTGCCACTGGAAGAACTATAATCGTAGGTTGTTTTTTCAGAACGGTTTTTTGTTTTTCCCTGGGCGATGCTCCATTCCATCAAAGAATAACGCCCCATCGGTTCGGTGTAAGCTGCGCGTGCGGCGTAGCCCGACAAACTATTGTCTTTGAATATTTGCTGATCGGCTAACTGCTGCCCTGCCGGATTACCCGACCTGTCGAAGAACTGGTTGTTTATTTTCAGATCGCCATCGCTGTTTCCGCTGGATAAGGAAGTTTGCACGAGCAGCGACAACGTGCGTCCGCGTTTCCTGAATTTTTTACGGAATAAGGCATCGTTATTGAAACTAAAATTGGAACCTGATTGTCCGGATGAGGTGGTGCCCTGGTTGCTGATGCGTCCGTCTTCACCACTTTGTGTATAGGCACTCCAGCTATCCATGTTGTTGCGCTGATAACCGATTGAGGGTGTGATTTTGAGGGAATGGAATGAGTCAATCTGGTAATCTAACCCGAGATTGAGGCGATGTGTCTGGTAGCTGTTGTCTGTTCTTGTGGAGCGGGTGGAGAAGTAAGTTGAGTCTGGCAACAGGTATTGACGATTGACATCGGAGTAAGTAAGCGGATTATAAGCGTTGTAGAAATAATTGGAAGTGAGCTCAGCCTTCTTTCCGATGAGATTATTGTAATTCACGCCACCGCCCCAGATCGTACGTACCCCGCTGTTGGTATTGCCCATAGACCGTAGTAGTTCTGCATTCGGGTCGTCGCCGTTGAGGCTGAAGCTGCCACCGCCCTGCAGCATGCGGCTGAGGTCGCCGGTGAAATTCATGAGGTCCATAAAGGAGAAACCTTCTTTGTTGGTATTGTTGGTCAGCCCTAATACAGACATCTGCCTTGCTCCTTTGAAGGAGTTCAGGTTGAAGC